>Ga0209573_1000142_pt1 | contig 186477 bp, 149 predicted proteins | sample TNRBio252014_DNA_FD_185870 | JGI IMG/M metagenome (GOLD analysis project Ga0209573, IMG submission 185870) | Wastewater treatment Type I Accumulibacter community from EBPR Bioreactor in Madison, WI, USA - TNR Reactor_6/25/2014_ DNA (SPAdes)... | ecosystem: Engineered > Bioreactor > EBPR >...
ACGAGCGAGAGCCGGATGTGGCACGGTTGATGGCGGCGTATATTGATTTGAATCCGGTGCGAGCGAAGCTGGTGGAGGGAGCGGAGGACTGGCGGTGGAGTGGTTGGTCTGCTGCGTTGGCAGGAGATAAGGAGGCGATTGCGGGATTGTGCGATGTGCTGGATTGCTCGGTGAAGGAATGGGCGGAGAGGGGCAAGCGAGTGTATGGGGAGATGGTGTCGGAGCGGCGGTCCAGCGTCGGAAAAGTGGATGAGGTGGCGAGCGATGATCGGCGGTCGCTGTTGATCAAGATCCCTGAGTTTAGTCGCAGCTTGGTGATCGGAGAGTTGGAAGACGGCGCGAGTGGGGATGGTTCGGGTCGTTTGCAGCGGCGACGAAGTCGAATGATGCAGGTAAAGGGTGTGTCGGTGAAGTTGGTGTTAGGAAATGCCTGATGTTGTGGCGGTTGGCGATGGGATCTCATCGCGAAGCGGTCCTTCTGTTTCAAGAAAGCTATCCCATTTCTGCGCGGTGCTGCCGACCACGGCGATGCACTTGAGATTACTTTGAACAAAAGCTTGGCGGGCGCGGGCATTTTGCTAGAATTTGGGCGGATCAAGTGGATCTACCCTTTCGCCTATGAACACTTCTTTGATCATTCGCCTCTGCATCATCGGTCTCGTGATTTTATTGCTGATGATCGCGTGGGAGCAGCTCAAGGACGCCAACCCTGGGATGCTGTTCGTCGGGTTCATCGCGTTGGGAACAGTGGCCGGGGTATTGGGGGTGAAGTACTTGATCCCTTGGATCGGTGACGCGGTTGGGACGTTCTTTTATTCGTCTGGCGAGGAGGTGCAGATGGACGGGAGCATGAAAGCGGTGGCGAAGGTGGCACAGGGGGAGTACGAAGGTGCAATCGAAGAGTACGAGGAGATGCTGCGCAATGATCCGGAGAAGCCGTTCCCCATCGCGGAGATGGGCAAGATCTATGCAGAGAAGCTCAAAGACCCGCAGAAAGCGCTGGCGGTTATCCAAAAGCATCTGAATAGCCGCGAATGGCCGGAGGATGACGCTGCGTTTTTGATGTTTCGGATGGTGGATATCCAGGTGGATCCTTTGGGCGACTTTGAGGGAGCGCGGGATCGATTGCGGCAGATCATTGGGGCGTTTCCCAATACTCGCCATAGCGCGAATGCGCATCATCGGATGAATGAGGTGGAGCAGCAGCAGTTCAAGCTGGCGATGGATCAGCGGTTGAAAAGTGGTGGCGCGGGGGCCTGATTGGGGCGCGAGAATTACTCTTTTCCATCACACGAGCGTTTCATAGAAGCCTGATGCATGGCGCTGCGTGCTTGGTCCAAACGACATCCATTGGGGCTGCTGGCCATCGTGGCGGTCTGCAGTATCACGTTGACGGATCGTTTCACGGCATCGTTTGAGGGGGTGCTGACTTTGGGGGTGATTGCCCTGGCTATGGGGGTACTGGCGTGGCATTTGCCGAGGAAGATGATGCCGCTGTTAGTGTGCGTGGCAGCGAGTTTCGCGTTGGTGCATCAGGTGCGGTTGCTGGAGACGCGGGACCATGCGCTGCGTTCCGTGCTGAGAAATGGTGGCGGCGAATTGAGTGCGCAAATTGTGGGGACCATTGAGCAGGAGGATGCGACAGAGCGTCTGGTTTTCCATCTGGCAGCGGTGACGTTTCGTGATGGGTCGATGCCGTGGGAGATCCAGGCAGATCTGCTGGTGAGGGGGCGAATCCCGCTGCCGCTCCCCAAAGCTCAGATCACGCTAAAAGGCACGCTGCGGCTGCCGTTGGTTCCATTGAATCCTGGTGAATTTGACCCTGGCGACAATTCGATCCGCAAGGGGTTGGTGGCAGAGTTTTTTCCTGAGAGAGGCAGATTCCCCAGCGTGCTTCCCAGTGAGGCACAGGCCGTTCCATGGACGGAACTTTCCCGCCGATGGGTCTCCGAGCGATTGGCGATGGGGCTCGAAGAAGACAGTGTCACGATTGGGGCGATGCGTGCCATGATATTGGGATCGACGGACGATGCCGACCCGCAGGTGGAGGAGGCGTTTCGCAATAGCGGGACACTGCATGTCTTTGCGGTGAGTGGTCTGCATGTGGGACTGGTCGCTGCGGTGTGTTGGTTTCTGCTGCGTCCTCTGGGCTTCCGCAGGCCCGTGATCGTGATGTTGATGATTCCGCTGGTTTTTGGCTATGCCGCCATCACGGGTTGGCGACCTTCCGCAGCGCGGGCAGCGATGATGATCAGTGCGGTGCTGCTTTCTGCGTTATCACGCCGGACGGTGGGGCCTCAAAATAGTTTGGGCGCTGCGGCGCTGGCCTTGCTGGCATGGGACTCCCACCAGCTTTTCCAACCTGGTTTCCAGCTCTCATTTTGTGTGCTGTGGGCGCTATCGCTTTTCACTGCACTGATCCTACAGCGACTCGAGGGCTGGATGGCGCTTGACCCATTTCTACCGCCTACGGTCGCGACTTGGTGGCAACGCACCAGCGCTAAGGTGCGGACTTGGATCGGGACGACGTTTGCGGTGTCGCTAGCGGCTTGGTTGGGCAGTTTGCCGCTCATGTTGTGGCACTTCAATACGATGACGCCCGTGGCGCTGATCGCGAATTGCGTGTTGGTTCCACTTTCGCTGCTGGCAATCGGATCTGCCTGCATTGGTCTGTGCGCTGGGGCTGTGATGGGGGTGGCGGTGCAGTCGCTGTTGAACAATGCAACGTGGTTTTTCGTTCGGCTGATGATCAATGCAGCGACGTTTTTTGCGTCGCTACCCGGCGCGAGCTTTCACCTTGGCTCGCCGCATTTGATGGAAAAATCTGCGTCGGTAGAACTGCGCGTCTTGAGGTTACGCGATGGGTCTGCCGCCAGCCATTTGAGGATGGCGGGAAGTGATTGGATGCTGGACGTGGGGGATAAGGAAAACTTCACGGGTGTGGTGGCTCCCTATTTGCGGAGTCAGGGCGTGGATCGGCTCAAGGGGCTTTTTCTGAGCCACAATGACGTCCGGCACATCGGTGGCGTTGAGGCGGCGCTTGCGTTTGGTCGGGCTGAGTTCGTAGCGGTTCCTGGACTTGAGCCGTGGCGCTACGATACCCGGCGTTCTGGGATGCGTCACTTGCTCGAGGAGGTGCTGCCTTTACGTCCCCAACACGAACATCGTAGGTTATGGCGCGGGGACGTGATCGAGCTTGCTCCAAGCGGTGGCCTATCAGGGCGGGCGGTGGTCCTCTATCCCAGCCCGGAGGACTTTCAGGACGCGGCGGATGATCGTAGCTTGGTCGTGCGCTTTGAATTTGGCCGGTGGAAGGTGCTGTGGTGCAATGATGCTGGGTTTGTGACGGAGAAGAAGCTCATGGAGCGTCGCGAGGAATTGCGCTGTCACGTCGTTTTGCGAGACCAAAATCGCGATCCGCTCTGCGCGCAGCCGGAATTCCTTTTGGCGACGCAAGCGAGGGTGATCGTGACCAATAACACGCCGCGCTTCATCGAGGAGCGGATGCCATCCCACCTGGCCGCGTTTTGTGAAACGCACGGCATCGTTTTGATCCCGACTTACGATGTCGGTAGTGTTCGGCTCGCCGTCGAAGCGGAGGAACTGAAGATCTCTACGTTCCTGGGCGGGAACGATGTCGAGACACTGACGGATCCCGATGGCCTCTCAGTTTTGTCTGCGGCCCAGTGAGTGAGTGACTGGCGGGCAAAGGCCCCGGACCACTCCCTCCGACATCGAATTGCAAACCCAAGTGCTGCTCTTACTTTGTTATGGCAATTATATTGGATTTGGTTATATTGAGGGTGTGTTGCGCGATTCCAGTTCCTTTTGCGGGTTCACCCGGCGACTCTGGCTGGGCAGCCTGATCTATCTCTTGCCCCACTTTGCCTGCCCGCAGGCGCAGGGGATCGTGTTTGTGAATTCAGCGGATCCTGATCACAACACGACCGCGCCGACGGGGATGTATGCGGATGCGGGTTGGCAGTTCCAGGGGGAGTTTGGGGTGTACACGGGCACCGCAATCGCGGACCAGTTTTTCATCACAGCGCAACACTTCGGCGTCGCGGGGAGCACCTTTGTGCAGACCGCTTCGATCACGGGCGGGCTGGAAGTCATCTACACCATTGATGCATCTGCCAACAGCGGGTTGGGCTACTGGGACATCGCCGGGTCTGATTTGCGAGTCTATAAGATCAACGAAACGTTTGGTTCGTACGCGACGATCTTCACGGGGCCTTCTGAACTCGGGTTGGAGATGATTACGTTTGGTCGCAGTGCCCCGAGAGGTGTGGCGGTGATGACCGGCCCCACCGTTCGTGGGTGGGAGACCGACGACGCGGATGGTGTGTTACGGTGGGGGGCCAACACCGTGTCTGCCATTACTGGCAGTGGGGCGGCGACGCTCTTTTCCGCAGAATTCAATGCGCTCGGCGGACCCGAGGAGTCTGCGCTAGCGGTGGGTGATTCAGGCGGTGGCGTCTTTGTTTTTGACGGGGTGAACTGGCTGCTGGCCGGCGTGAATTACGGGGTGGATGGTTTGTTTGATGTCAACAACACGCTCGGCGATGGGTCAGAGTTCAGTGCCGCGATGCTTGATGCGGGGGGATTTTTCGTGGGCTCCGATTCCGAAGGCTGGACCCCTGTGCCCGATGGTCTAGCGGATCTGCCGTCGAGCTCCTACTTCTCCAGCATCTCCTCCAATGCCGCCGCGATCAACGCCATCATCACAGCCCCTGAGCCGAGCTCGGCGTTCCTTTGCCTGTTACCGCTCGCCACGCTGTGCAAACGGCGCAGACGTGGCCAGTCGGATCGCTAGAGCGGAGTTCAGCGCTTCTTTTCCCAGGCACCCTTGACCAATCCACCGCCACTGCTGCTGCCGCGTGATGAGGAAGAGGAGGATGAAGACTTTCGGTCATCATCCCGACTCCGGCTACTACTGCTGCTGCTGCTGTGACTGCTGCCACCGCTACTTCTGTGGGAAGATGAGGAAGAGGATGAGGTCGGCGTGCGGTGTGATCCCGATGAACCGGATGAACTGCGGGAGCTACTGCTGCTGCGGGGGGCATTATCGATGACCCGGCCACGGTCATCTTGGACACGCAAACGATTGAGGTCGTAGCCCCGGCTCGCGTACCACTCGCGGCTATGGTAGTCGTCCGGCTTGGCCTTACCCCGCAGATCACCGCCTAGCACCCTGTATTCGGGGCGACCGTGGCTGTCATTGTGGCGATTGGAGCAGCGGCAGGGATCGTAGCCACAGACGTTGCAACGACCACGGGCTCCGTAGTAGCCCCCAGAATAAGCGCCCGGATAGCCCCCATACCCATACGATGACCCCCGATAAATCTGGGTGCTGCTGTAGCCAGGACTGCCCCCGTAGTAGCCTGAGCCAGCAAAATCGTCGCTGTAAATCGGCCCCGGCACCATGCAGGACGATAGAAGGAGTGCCGCAGATAGCAGGGCGAGTTGCAAGACAAGGAGAGAGTTCTTTTTCATACAGAGTGACCAGGGGGTGGGTATCACGTCGTTGAGACGATGATGCGCCGAAATGTATTCAATGCCCAGGAAAAAGAATCTTGGAGTGCAGCTCCACAGCACGCCCACTTCTTTTAGTTGTAATTATAATCAATATAGTTTAGCCTTTCCTCTCTAGCCTTTCCTCTCTAGCCTTTCCTCTCTAGCCTTTCCTCTCTAACCTTTCCTCTCTAACCTTTCCTCTCTAACCTTTCCTTCCCTATGGACGAACCCGAATCCACCGCCCCCACCCAACTCCCGCCCCTGTCTTTCGAAGAACTGCGGGTGCTCGGGTGCCTCATCGAAAAGGAGTACACCACTCCTGATTACTACCCGCTCACGCTCAACGCGCTGGCGACGGCCTGCAATCAGAGCACCAACCGCGATCCAGTGGTTAGCTTTGATGACACCACCATCATCAACGCGCTGGAGAGGCTCAAGGCCCGGAACTTTGTCTTTCAGGTGACGATGGCGGGCGCTCGCGTCCAGAAGTACAAGCACAACATCGCAGGCAAATTTCCCCGGCTTGAAAAGGCCCAGATCGCCCTGCTCTGCACCCTGATGCTGCGTGGCCCCCAGACCGTGGGGGAACTGCGGCAGCGGACAGAGCGACTCCAGGTTTTTCCGGATCTCCAGGCCATTGAGGAGCAGTTGACGCTGTTGATCGAGTATCCAGAGGGCCCCCTGGTTGTGTGCTTCCCCCCTGGTGGCGGACGGCGGGTCGCTAGCTTTGCCCACCTGCTGGGTGGCGATGTCGCCACTCCAGAGCCAGTCCAGATCGTGGCCCCTGCCAGCACAGAGTGGATCGAACCCGGCTGGAAGGAGGGCATTGAGTCCCAGATCGCCGCGCTGCGGCAGGAACTGGCTGATCTCAAGGCCCAGTTGGGCGCTTGAACTCCGCGAAGCGCTGCCGCACCACCTCAAACATCAGCACCGCCCCCGCCGCGCCGGCGTTTAGCGATTCGGTGTCGTTCGTCATCGGCAGGCACACGCTCACGTTCGCTGCGGCGCGCGCTGCTGCGCCTGCGCCCTCGGCCTCGCCGCCGACGATCAGGCAGGTCGGTCCGATTAGGTCCGCCTCCCAGCAGGAGAGGGGTGCTGTCGCCTCTGCTAGGACCATGGACATCCCGGCCGTCAGTTGGGCGATCTCTGCCCAATCACAGACCAGGATCGGCAGCCGAAAATGCGCGCCCATGCCGGATCGCACCACTTTGGGCGCAAAAGGGTCCGTCGTCTCCGGCGGGATGATCACCGCCTGCACCCCCGTCGCCGCAGCGGTGCGGATCAGGGTGCCCAGATTGCCGGGGTCACGGATTTGATCGGGGATCAAAAGAAAGTCTGGCTCCGCTGGCAAGGCCTGCGGGCTGTGGGTCAGCCTCATCACCGCGATGATCCCCTGCGAGGTCGCGGTATCACTGGCCGCGCGCAGCAGTTCGGGCTGCACCTCCTCCACCTCCACGCCTGCGGTGCGCAGCTCTGCGATCAGCTCCTGGCCGCGCGTAGAGACCTCAGCGCTGAAGAGCACAAAATGAAACGGCCAGTGCGCGGCCAGCGCGTCCTCCACCAGTCGGACGCCCTCCGCCAGAAAGGCATCCGCCTCCCGGCGTTCCCTGGGGCGACCTGCCAGCGCACGGATGAGTTTGATTTTTGCGTTCTGGGAAGAGGTGATCATGCCCGACTGTGTGACAGTCTGCGGGCGCACTCCAGGAGTTTGTGTGCGTGCTAGGTCAGCGATGGACCAAACAAACGCCGGTGGTTCTCCTCTAGCTGCGCCGCCAGATCATCCATCGACATGCCGCGCAGCCCCGCCAAAACCGCGTAGCTGAACTCAATGTTCCCAGGGTGATTTGCCTCCGTGCCGTCTTCCAGGCGCATCGGACGCGGATTCACCTCCGCAGGCGGCCACATGTCCGGCGCATCCGTCTCTGCCAGCAGGCGATCCAGCGGAACGACGCGAAAGACCTCCAACTGGGCACGTTTCCGGTCGTGGGCAAAGTAGGGCGACAGTGAAAAATACGCGCCCAGCTTCGCAAAGCCCGGCACCATCTCCGCCGGCCCACCAAAGGAATGCAGCAGGAATCCGCAGCTCGGGCGCGGGCTTTTGCGCAGCACCTCATCCATCAGACCCCAGGCGCGCAGGCAGTGGATCGTGGCGGGTCGCTGCCGCTCAGCCGCCAAAACCAGTTGCCACTCAAAGCAATCCACCTGCGCCGCGATGTCGGGCTCCGCGATCCAGCGATCCAGTCCCATCTCCCCCACGCCTGCTTGGGGGAAGGCGTCCAGCCACTCGATGAGCTTTTCCTTCCAGCCATCCCGGCGCTCCTTCACATACCAGGGATGCAGACCAAAGGAGGGCCGCACCCAGGCATAGCGCCTTGCCAGATCCGCCACTTCTGGCCAATCGCCCTCATCAGATCCAGCGACCACGGCCTCCACCAATCCCTGCCCAGGCAAGGCCGCGCAGATCGCCGTACGCCCTGCATCCAGCCGATGATCCTGCAGGTGGTTGTGGGCATCAAAGAAGCGCATCCCCTCTGGGTGGCTCTTTTCCGCCTCAGGATCAAGCCACTTCCAGCACAGTTTCCACTTTCAGATTGTGGAATCTGCTCTCTACTTCCCCACCCACCCATGACCGGTAATGCCTCACTCTTCCTCGCCTTGCGCTACTTGCGCCCGCAGCGATCCTTTGTGTCGGTCATCACCATCGTCTCCATCTTGGGCGTCGCCGTCGGCGTCCTGATGATGATCGTCGTGCGCGCCGTCATGATGGGGTTCGAGGCAGACTTTCGCGATAGCCTCCTGCGTAGCGAGCCCCACCTGCTCTTCACGAACGCAGCAAAAACCGCCGCCAGCGATGGCGATGCGGGGAAGAAAGACTGGGTCGCCCTAGCGCAGCAGTTGCGCAGTCAGCCAGACGTCATCTCCGCCACCCCCTTTGTCCAGGGCACCCTCTACGCAGAAGGGCCGCAGGGGCAGACGGGTGCCGTCATGTTTGGGCTGGACCCCAAGGAAGCTGGTGCCTTTCTGGATAAGATCCGCCCCCACCTCGTCGCCGGCACCCTCGATCTCGCCGAAGGCACGCTGGTCATCAGTGACACGACTGCCAACGATATCGGTGCCAGAGTCGGGGATGAGATCAGCGTCTATGAGTCCAACGCCGTCAAAGTCGCCGCGCAGGACTTTCGCGGGGCCATGGGCATCCGCGAAAAAGAAAAGCAGCGCGCCGCCTTTGGGAAGATCAGCCTCCACGCGCAGAAGTTCCGGTTGGCCGGCATCCTGCGCGCAGACACCGTCGGCTACAACGCCTTCGCCGCACCACTCACGGCGGGGAAGATCTTCACCACCGCCGCCGCCACCTCAGGCGTCGCCCTGGAAATCAAGCAGCCCTATGAGGCAGAGGCCGTCGCCCAGCGGTTGCTAGCGGGGCTCCACGACCCAGGCAGCCTCACCATCAAGACCTGGACCACCGACAATCAGGCACGGCTTGCCGCCATGCAGAATGAGCAGACCATGATGCGCCTTGTCATCCTCGTCATCACCCTCGTCGCCGCCTTTTCCGTGATGAATACCACCATCACCGTCACCACCCAAAAGCGGCGGGAGATCGGCGTGCTGACCGCGCTCGGATGCCGGGAGCGGCAGATCATCTCCGTCTTTGTCATCCAGGCCGGGATCGTCGCAGGACTGGGCGTGCTGCTGGGCCTCATCGGCAGCTTTTTGGTGCTCTGGCTCCGCAATGACGTGCGCGAGCTCATCGCCCGCGCCACGGGCGGGCAGGTGCATGCCATCGAGGGCGTCTTCCTGGCCCAGATCCCCGCACGGGTGGAGGCCGCCGATGTGTGGTTCGCCATTGGCATCTCCCTGGTCCTTTGTTTGGTCGCCGCCTTTCTTCCCGCTTGGCGAGCGGCGCGCGTCGATGCTGCGGTAGCATTGCGGGAGGGCTGAACGCATTTTTACCGCGATGTCCTTTTCCCGTGCCTCACTCTTCCTCGCCCTCCGCTACCTGCGGCCGAAGCGGTCCTTTGTCTCCGTCATCACCGCCATCTCCATCCTCGGCGTTTTACTCGGCGTGGGCGTCTTGGTCGTCGTCATGGCAGTCTTCCAGGGTTGGCAGATCGAGTTCCGCAAAATGTTGCTCGGCTTTGAGCCCCACATCCTCATGGTCCAGGAGGAGCCCCAGGCACCCCCACCCGGCTTTGAGGCAGACCCAAACTTCGCCGCCCCCCAGCGCAGCAATTGGCGGGACGTCCTGCCCGTCGCCAAGCAGCAGCCCGGCGTCCTCTCCGCCGTGCCCATCGCCGTCGGCATCATCGTCGTGGAGGCACCCAAGGAGATGCAGGGGCTCGAAGTCTTCGGCCTCAAGCCCGGCGTCGCAGACCCACTGGTGGATCGTCTGAAAAAGCACCTCATCGCTGGCGAATTCAGCCTGGAGGAAGACAGCATCGTCGTCACCGACAAGTTCGCCAAAAGCGTCGGTGCCAAGTTGGGGGATACCATCACCGTCCATGGCCTGAACAACATCCGGCGCATGGTCGGCGGCATCCAGAGCGCCGAAAAAGAGACCGATCCAGAGAAGCGCGATGAACTCTACGATGGCGTCTATGACTATCCCCTGGAGCTCAAGATCACCGGTCTCCTGCGTGCCGATACCGCCGGGCTGCGCGGTTACGTCCCCCTAACCATCGCGCAGGACATCTTTAACTTGGAAGACAACATCAGCGGCATCGAGATCGAGCTGGCTGATCCCGAGACCGCGCCTGCCATCGCTGGCGGCCTCTTTGAGTCGGGGCAGATCCCCTATGACTGGAGTCTCCGCACCTGGCAGGATGGGCAGGGGGCCATGCTCGCCTCTGTGGAGAACCAGCAATCGCTGCTCTACTTCCTCCTGCTCATCATCGTCCTCGTCGCCGCCATCTGCGTGATGAACACCACCATCACCGTGACCGTTCAAAAGCGGCGGGAGATCGGCGTGTTGACCGCCCTCGGCGCGCGTCGCAATCAAGTCATCGGCATCTTTGTCGCGCAGGCCTTTGTCGTCGCCAGCATTGGCATCGTTTTAGGCATCATCGGTGGTGCCATCTTCCTGGCCTATCGCAACGAACTGCGCCAACTCCTCGCAGACTGGACCGGCCGCGATTTCTTCCCGCAGGACATCTATTTCCTCTCCAGCATCCCTGCCAAGATCGTCCCCATCGATCTCCTCGCCGTCTGCGGCATGGCCATGGTACTCTGCCTCCTCGCCGCCCTCATCCCCGCCTGGTTCGCCGCCCGCGTCGATCCCGCCGTCGCGCTGCGGGACTGACCATGATTGCCCCAGCGATGAAGATTCGGCCAGCCACCATTGCGGATGAAAATGCTGTCCGCAGCATTTACGAGAGCGCCTTTCCCGTTGGCGAGCGTGACCTCGTCGCAAAGGTCGCCATCGAACTCCTCTGCCGACAGACCGCGCCGCCGACCCTCGCCTGGGTAGCGGAGTCGGACCACGGTGCCATCGCGCACATCGCCTTTAGCCCCGTCTGGAGTGCTGAAGCAAAGGCACCCATCGGCTATCTACTGGCCCCCTTGGCAGTCAAACCGGATCACCAAAGGCGCGGCATTGGGTCCCGATTGGTCCAGACCGGTCTTCAGCAGCTCTCCCTCCAAAACTCAGGTATCCTCTTGGTCTATGGTGACCCCAAGTACTACTCTCGATTTGGATTCACCGCCCCGATGGCAGAGCACTACCTTCCGCCCTACCCCTTGCAACATTCCCACGGGTGGCAGGGCCTAGCGCTGGGCGGCGGGTCCGCCGCAGCGTCCCCCCTCGCCATCACCTGCGTCCCCGAATTCAACGATCCCACTCTCTGGTGAGGTATCCCGCTCGCGTCCGCCCTCCTAGCTGTTCGGCTCTTTTAAGCGAAGCTGACGAATTCCCTGTTGGGCATTGAATTCCATCTTGCCAAAACGTTCACCGTCGTGACAGATAAAGCCGTCTCTCTGCGCCAGGACGCAGAACAAAAAAGACATCAGCTATCAAATGACTCGTCAACCGTGAATGCCAGAACTATTGCCAGAGTACTCGCAACGAGTCGTTGCATTTATCGACATTATTGGCTTCTCTCACATGGTGTCGCACATTCGCAGTGATCCCAAGGTATTCACCCGACTGCATAGGGCACTACGTCGGATCAAGGGCATTGAGAAGACGACCTCCAGTGATTGGACTGTTCAGAAGGGACTTCAGGTTAGCGTCTTCTCGGATTCTATCGCGATTTCGGGTGAGCCATCTCGGTTCCGTGACGTTTGGTGGACTGCAGGGTGGCTACAGGCAGACCTTCTATATGATGGGGTTCTTTTGCGAGGAGGAATTTCCGTCGGAGACACTCACCACAGCAATGGTATCCTTTACGGAGACGGCATGCTGAGGGCTTACCGCATTGAGTCCAGCGCCGCAGTCTATCCCCGGATCGTGATTGACCCCTGTCTATTGGGTCAGGTGATGGATCGTGAGAGCAGATTTTTTGCACGCGACTTTGACGGATTACATCGACTAAACATCTTTGCCTTTGATGCGATGGCCCCCAGAGCACAGGATTTGGCGGCGGACGGTTGGTGTCCACGGGAGTGTTATTTCGAGGAAGTGCGTCAACATATCATTGACGGCATCGCGACGGCTACACAGGTTGACCATCGAGCGAAGTGGAGTTGGATTGCGTCCCGTTTTGACGAGGCCATATCCAGTGAGCGACTACGATCATCCAAACCTATCCTCAGCTAGTCACATAGGCTAGCCTCCAAGTTACCATCGCGATAAGGACATCAGACACCAAACGACTTGCCTTTCGGTGTCTTCGGTATCGTCCGTGGTCGCCTCGCCTCGGCGTTTCAGCTTTTCAGTGTTTCAATGCCAAAGACACCAAATGCCAAATGACTTGCCCCTCCGGGATTTGGCGTCTCCCGTGGTTCCCCTCACCCTTTCAGCTTTTGACTCGCTCGCGCCCAAAGCTCATCTCGCCCTAGCGAGCAGCTTCCTATCAGCCAGCCGCCTGTCTTGGCTCCACCAGTCGCCTCGGCCCAGCCTTTCAGTCTTTCAGCGTTTCAGGATCTCAGCTTTTCAGTGTTTCACCTCTTCAACGCCTGGATCAGCTCATCCAGCTTATCGACGATCTGCTGCACCTCCCCCTGGGTGGGGGGATCGCTGACGTAAACGCCTGCAGCGCTGACGGCGTCGGTGTTGTTGCTGGTCTGGTAGTTGATGGCGTTCTCTAGATCGCCTTGGCTCACTTCTCCGGCGGGGCCTTGCTCTCCGGGATCGCCTTGGGGCAGGTCGAAGCTGAAGTGCACGTCCGTGCCATCAAAGGATACCCCGACGTTGGCAGGGGTGCCCGCCGGGACGGTGGTCACGCCATCGACGACGGCATTGGCGAAGGGTGGCCCTTGGGCACCATCGCCGCCTTGGGGCCCCTCCGTGCCTTGGGGGATGCCGAAGGTGAAGTGCAGGACGCCGCCGGTGATGCTGACCCCCACCGTGGCCGGGTCCCCCGGATTCAGGGTGATGATGCTATCCACCTGGGCGTTGGTGACGGAGGGAATGGCGTCAATCAGGGTTTTGAGGCCTTGGAATTGATCGCGAAAGGCCGTAATTCCGTTGGCTCTACCTTGTCCTATTCACGGTCATTCGTGTTGATTCATAGCTCGTCCGGACCGGGCTCGTGTGAGCCACCCTGATCCGTTGCTGATATCACACGTAGGCCCCGCCGTTTCCCCAAGCTCCCCGACTTCCATCTTGCCAAAACCTTCACCATCATGGCATATAGGGCTATCTCTCACCGCCAGATCGCACACCACAGGGTCGAAGCTTTTTCCGACAACTCGCACGACCCACAAACCCCGCTCGCAGCCACTCGCCCATGAACTCCATCTCATCCATTATTCGGATCATTTGCGGTCTCGCTCTGATCATCCTTTCATACACCACCTATCAGAACACATTTGCCCATGCTGCTCCTGGCTCACAGCCTCAAATATTTGGCATGGCCACTGGAGCGACATCGGGGCAGCTTACCCTTGGGTTTGTGGTTATCGGACTGATTGGTGTCGCGCTCTTGGCTCTCGGAGTCATCGGCATTGCGAAGAACCGCCAGTAACTGTCGTGTGACCACGACCGAAAGAGGCCGAACCATCCGATGGATGCGGACACGCTGGGATTGACAGAGATCGTCTCATCGTTACTCGCCAGCGCCCCCGCGCCGCCCTCCGAGTTGCTTTGATTCAAGATACAACACCCATGCACACCCAAGGGCAAACCACGCCGCTAGACGCGTGGCTCGGTGGCGCGTTACCGCTGCGGTCGATGGGACAAGTCTTATCCTTTACGACCTCGTCACGGTCTCGTGCAGATTCAGCAGCACGCGGGCGACGTGGGTCCAGGCGGCGACTTCGGCCTTGTTCAGACCCTCCGGCACGGGCGTGGCACCAGTCTTGAGCAGGGCGTCGGCAGCGGCGGGATCCTTTTGGTAGGTGGCGAGGTGTTGTGCGACGAGGGCTGACAGTGTCTTCATTTCTTCCGCAGTCGGAGTGCGCTGCAAAGCCTGCTGCCACGCCCAGGTGATGCGTTGTTCGGCGGTGCCTTTGCATTCGCCGACGATGCGTGCGGCAAAGGCCCTTGCGGCTTCGACATAGGTGGGATCGTTCAACAGGACGAGTGCCTGCTGCGGGATGTTGGAGCGGCTGCGTTCTGCCGTGCATTCCTCCCGGCTTGGGGCGTCAAAGGCGAGCATGGACGGGTGTAGGAAGCTGCGCTGCCACCAGGTGTATAGGCCGCGCCGATAGAGACCTGCACCAGAATCGTTCTGCCACTCGCGCGTGGGAAAGTTCAGGTTTTCCCAGTACTTCGCGGGCTGGTATGGCTTCACGCTGGGGCCGCCGATGTCGGTGACGAGGAGGCCAGCGACGGCCAGCGCGTTGTCCCGCACCAGTTCGGCATCGACCCGGTAAGGTGTCTGGCGGGCGCAATCGCGGTTGTAGGGATCTGCCTCCGTAAGCTCAGGCGTGGTGGTGGAGGTCTGCCGATAGGTGTGGCTGGTGACGATGGTGCGCACCATCTGCTTCATGTCCCACCCTTTGTCCATGAACTCGCAGGCCAGCCAGTCGAGCAGCGCGGGATTCACGGGCGGCTCCCCCTGGGCACCGAGATCATCCAGCACCTTGCTGATGCCGATGCCGAAGAACTGCTTCCACAGGCGGTTCATCACGGTGCGTGCGGTCAGGGGGTTATCGCGGGAGACGAGCCACTGCGCGAGATCCAGTCGATTCGGGTCCCGCCCTTCCACCACGGACTGCGGCAGATAGCCGGGAAGCGCGGGTTTCATGACCTCGCCGCTTTCATCCATCCAATTGCCACGCGGCAGAATGCGCACGGTGCGCTTGTTCGTGGTGCTGACAGTGACGATGCATTTGGGCAGTGGATCGTAGAAGGCTTTGCGCTCGCGCTCCGCCTTCGCCAAAGCATTGCGTTCCGCCTTGTAGAGCTGTGTGACTTTACCACGGAAGTAGTCCTGCACCGATTGGTTCTGCTTGGCGTTGCGGTCTTTGGCGGGTTTCTTGACGAGGGCGAGGATCTGTTGGGCGTCCTTCTTTTCGGCATCGGAAGCCTTGGAGTCGGGGATGAGTTCTGCCAACGTCACGGTCTTCGCTGCGACTTGCTCTTCCCATTTCTTCTGGGCGGCATCCAGCTCCGGCAGCCCTTTGGCTAGCGCTTTTTTTGCCTCGTTCAATGCGGCATCCAAAGCGGCGAGCTGCTTTTCCTGCTCGGCACTGATCACCAGCATGCCGTCTTCGCGCTTGCCGATGATGGGTTCTTGAATGTCTGCGAAAAAGGCACCCAGCGCGTAAAAATCGCGGGTCGTCATGGGATCAAACTTGTGGTCATGGCACTGGCAGCAGCCTGTGGTCTGGCCCATCCAAGCAGTGCCGATGGCGCGGACACGATCCGTCAGCATCCGGGCTTCATAGTCCTTTGCCTGCGCACCACCTTCCTCTGTGGAAAGCAGCAAGCGATTGAAGGCGGACGCGACACGGGTCTCCTGATTCGCGTCTGGCAATAGGTCGCCAGCGACTTGCTCCAGCGTGAATCGATCAAAGCGCTTATTGTCGTTGAAGGACTTGATGACGTAGTCGCGGTAGGGCCAGATGTTGCGAGGGTTATCACTGTGATAGCCGATGGTGTCCGCAAAGCGAACGACATCCAACCAGCCGATGGCCATGCGCTCGCCATAGTGGGGGTTCTGTAGCAGACGATCCACCACCTCTTGGTAGGCCTCCTCGGATCTTGCTGGGCCATAGCTCTTTTCAAAAGCGGCGACCTCTTCCGCTGTGGGCGGCAGGCCAATGAGATCTGAGTAGAGACGGCGGATCAGCGTGCGTGCATCGGCCTCTGGCGATGGCTTGAGCCCGACTTCAGCCAGATGACGTTGCACGAGCACATCGACGCCGTTTTTCCCCTCTGGAATCGTCGCCTTCACAGGCGGTTCGTAAGACCAGTGTTTCTGATACTCCGCCCCTTGGTCGATCCAGCGCTTGAAGATCTCCTTCTGCCGTGGCGTGAGTTTTTTATGCGAGTCGGGCGGGGGCATGAGGTCGTCCTCATCGGTGGTCAGAATGCGCGCGATGAGTTCGCTCGCCTCTGCCTTGCCAGGAACAAAAGCTTCCGCCTTGATCGCCTCATCCCGGATATCGAGGCGGAGATCGGCCTCGCGATGCTTGGGATCAGGCCCGTGGCAGTAAAAGCAGTTATCGGAGAGGACCGGCAGGACATCACGATTGAACTGGATCTTCGCCGGAATGGGCCGCTCCGCAGCGGACAGAGCGGCGGTGAAGAAAAGGCTGAGGATGAGGATTCGGATCATTTTTAGAATGCAGTTTGGAAAGAACGGAAGTGCGTCGGATTTAGGCCAGGATATCCTTGATGACCTTCGCGCCTTCGACACCGCTGAGGCGGGCGTCGAGGCCTTGGAACTTAAAGCTAAATGCCTCATGATTGATGCCGAGCTGATGCAGCATCGTTGCATGCAGATCGTGCACGGTGGTGACCTGATCCACCGCTGCGTAGCCGAGATCATCCGTCGCCCCATGGGTGATGCCACGCTGAATGCCAGCCCCCGCCAACCACATGGACATTGCCTTGTTATGATGATCGCGCCCGATCGGGCCTTTATTGCCCTGCGCCATCGGCGTGCGACCAAACTCACCGCTCCAGACGATGAGCGTATCCTCGAACATGCCGCGCTGCTTTAGATCCGTGATCAAGGCAGCGCTGGCGCGATCCACCTCCGCCGCGCGCAGCGGCAGTTCCTCGCGCAAGAGGCTGTGGTGATCCCAATCGCGGTGGTAGAGCTGGATAAAGCGCGTGCCGCGCTCCGCCAATCGACGCGCCAGCAGGCAGTTCGATGCAAAAGAGCCATCACCCGGCTGGCAGCCATACAACTCCAGGGTTTTGCTGCCCTCCGCGCTGATGTCCATGAGCTGGGGCACACTCATTTGCATCTGAAACGCCATCTCGTACTGCGCGATCCGGGTGGCGATCTCTGGATCACCGACCTGCCCTTCATGCTGACGGTTCAGCGCATTGATCGCGGAGACATCGGCCCCCTGGCCTTCGCGCGTGACGCCGCCTGGATTCGTGAGGTAAAGCACCGGATCTCCCTGGGAGCGAAGCTGCACGCCCTGATATTTCGACGGCAAAAAACCGCTGCTCCACTGGCGCGCCGCGATGGGCTGGGGGGAGCGGCCTTTGCCTGTGGACATCAGCACCACAAACCCTGGCAGGTCCGTCGCCTCGCTACCAAGCCCATACGTGACCCAGGCCCCCATGCTGGGACGCCCCGCAATTTGCGCCCCCGTGTTCATAAACATGTGCGCCGGATCGTGATTGATCGCGTCCGTCGTCATGGAGCGGATCAGGCAGATCTCATCCGCGACGGAGCCGATGTGCGGCAGCAGTTCAGAGAGCTCCGTCTGGCACTTACCAAACTTTTGAAACTCAAACATCGGCCCCTTGCAGACCAGCTTCTGCCCCTGGAGCTGCGCCAGTTGCTGCCCTTTGGTGAAGGAGTCCGGCATCGGCTTACCATCCATCGCCGCCAGCTTTGGCTTGTGATCAAAGAGCTCCAACTGCGAAGGACCACCCGCCATCGTCAACCAGATGACACGCTTCGCCTTTTGCGGCAGAGGCAGCGATCCCAGCACCCCACCTGCCCCTTGCAAAAGATCTGGCCGCAACAGAGAGCCCAGTGCCACCGCCCCGAGCCCGTGTGTTCCGCGTCCGAGAAAGGCACGGCGAGAGAGTTCAAATCGATTTTTCGGGCGGTTCATGGGAAGAGAGTTCCATGATAAAAACGCCGACCACTTCAGATTCATTTCGCAGACTATTCCCCGCCAAGTCTCCGCAGCCCACAACTTCAGCGCTGAAGCTGCCTCGGTCGGCGCGTTTTCTATCCATGCCATTCTGCGTCACCCATTGCTCCCTCCGTCCATGCATCGCACTATTCACTCTGCTAGCACTGCCCTTGCAGGCCCAGCAGAGTGATCCTGCCTGGGACCTGATCAAGCCGTACGCCCAACCGCCAGCCGCACTGGCGGGGGATCTCGGCCAATATCGCAGCCCGCTCCTTTTCAATGACGGAGCTGCCGTTCAAACCCCAGCGGATTGGGAACGCAGAAAGCAAGAAATCCGCAACCAATGGACCCAATACCTGGGCGAGTGGCCCGCAGTGATTGCCCAGCCCGAGGTGGAAATCCTGCGCACCGAACATCGCGAAACCTTTCGCCAAGAACGCATCCGCTTCCGCTGGACGGCCAAAGAAACGACTGAAGGATGGCTGCTAACCCCCGATGGCGCAAAGCATGCTCCCGCCGTCATCGTCGTCTATTATGAGCCCGAAACGGCCATCGGACTCGCCAAGCCGGATCGCGATTTCGCGTTGCAACTCACGCGCAAAGGCTTCGTCTGCCTTTCCATCGGCACCACGGAGGCCTCCGCCGCAGGCACCTACGCGCTCTATCATCCCAGCATTGAAAACGTCACCGTCCAGCCGCTCTCCATGCTCGGCTACGCGGCCGCCAACGCCTGGCACGTGCTCGCCGCAAGGCCGGAGGTGGATCCCGCCCGCATCGGCATCACCGGGCATTCCTTTGGCGGCAAGTGGTCCATGTTCGCCTCCTGCCTCTTTGAAAAATTCGCCTGCGCAGCGTGGTCAGACCCCGGCATCGTCTTTGATGATACCCGCAACAGCATCAACTACTGGGAGCCCTGGTACCTCGGCTTCCATCCCAAGCCCTGGCGCAAACGCGGGCTAGTCACGCCCGAGAATCCCGCGCACGGCCCCTACCTTCGGCTCCGCGCAGACGGCCGGGATCTGCATGAACTCCACGCCCTGATGGCCCCACGCCCCTTCCTCGTCAGCGGCGGATCCGAAGACACCGCCGACCGCTGGAAGCCCCTGCAACACAGCATCGCCGTCAACAAACTGTTAGGCTACCAAGACCGCGTCTTCATGACCAACCGCCCTGACCACGCCCCCAACGCGCAATCCAACGCCGTGCTCGTGGCCTTCTTTGAGCACTTCTTGAAGCCCACACCTTGACCTAGCCGCCACAGCGTCCACAGGTAGCCCAGCCCCATGCGCATCGCCCTCTTTGATCTCGACCACACCCTGCTGCCGCACGATACGCAGACGCTGTTTTGCAATTTTGTGCTGAAGCGCGCGCCGTGGCGGCTGCTCCTCCATGGGCTCTTTTTGCCCTTTGCCCTGCTGCGCGCCCTTGGGCTTTGCAGCACCGCCACAGCCAAGCGCGCCTTCAATTCCTACCTCTGGGGCATGCCCATCAGTCGCCTCAAAAAACACGCCCACGACTTCGCGCATGACTGCGTCAATAGCTGGATTTACCCAGAGCTAAGGGCTGAACTGCTGCGCCATCGCCACCAGGGGCGGGCCGTCATTTTAAACACCGCCAGCCCCAGCTTCTACGCCCAGGCCATTGCCCAGGCCTTGGAGTTTGATCACTACATCGCGACGCCCGTCATTCTCGACGGCCACCGCTTCCCCTTCCTGCCACGCATTGATGGAGAAAACAATAAACGCCAGGCCAAGATCGACCGCATGGAGACAGCCATCCCATCGCTGAAACAACGCAGCGCTGCGGACATCGCGGACTCCTGGGGGTTCAGCGATAGCGCGGCGGACATTCCCCTGCTCGAATACTGTGGCCGCCGCATCCTCGTGCATCCCAGCAACGCGCTGATCGCCCACTTCAAGAACGATCCCAAAGCCGTCATCCTCCAGCCCAAGCGCCCCTACAGCACCAAGCTGGGCGACATGCTGCACGCCTGCCTCCAAGTCATCGGGCTCCACCCCGAAAAAGGCCCCAACTAAAAACCGAGGCCCAGCGCAGACGCCCAGCCTCCCCGCTTGCGGCAGGAGAAAAACCGCCTACTATCCCCCGACACTCAAGCGCCCGTAGCTCAGTGGATAGAGCAGCGGATTTCTAATCCGCTGGTCGTTGGTTCGATCCCAACCGGGCGCGCTTGTAAATCCACAGGGGTTACGAGTGTAAAGAGCCCCTTATTGGAGTGATCCACATAGCGATGAGTGGGGTTCTGTCCATACTGTAGGCGGTACCCGTGCCCCCTTTTCTTCATTATGCAGGCGAGCAATGGGATAACTGAGCCGAATGGGATCGCGGGAATGGGTGGCAGGATTGTGAATCCGCGCACTGAAGCCGTTATCGGCGAGGCCTAGCTGCCAAGCGTCTTGATGACCTGTTTGGGCCAAAGGATAGCGACAGGCTTGACGTGGAATTCCTGCAGCAAGGCATGGAGGGTGGGTTGATCGACCCCGTAAACCTGCCGATCCGAACTGATCAGAATGTCACAGTCACACAGCGCAGCTTCTGCGACGATGTAACTGTCATTGCGTTCTTCATTGGGAAGCAGACCAGCGGCGCGGATTGCATCGCCGATCCGTTCCACGATGCAATGGCCGACGGGCTTCAGGTCGATGGGTTAAAATCCCCAGGAAAGGAGCGCTTGAAGAGCCTTCAGCGATGCAGAGCGGGCGGAGGCAGTGGGACCGTTTTCAGTGAGGTGGGCCAACTCTTGAAGGACCGTAGGCAACACCGCCAAACGCGGCACTTGTCGGCGGAGCTTCATGGCATCCATGCAGTCCCAGCAGGCTTCGACCTCCAACGCGAGATCGAGAAGCATGTTGGTATCAACGGCGACGAGCGGGGACTTGCTGGCCATTGGCACCGTAAATCAGATTCATGGCCCGGTTCATGAGCGCTTCCCTCTCCTCACCCCCAAGGGCATTACACTGGGAACGATTGGCGCGGGCGACCTTCACACCTTTAGAGGGAACCGGCGGCTTTTCAGCGGGTGAAGCAGATGATTTAAAAGCAGGCATAGCGCTGGTTGCAATCTCCACCGGATGGCGGCAATCGCAACCCTTTGTTGCAACGGCTGGCAAAGACAGTCATCGGCAATGCATCGCTGACGAAGGTGTGGGATTCCGGGCGCGGGGGGGGGAATGGACGAGGAACCCTTATTCAGCCGGAAAGCACCGAGCTGGACGCGGCGGAACTACTGGAGAGGCACAAGGCCGTTGTGCGGCAATTGCCGACGGGCCAGAGCGTCAGGAACACAGCCAAAATCACCGGCAAAGTTGCCAGCACCGTGCAACGGGTGAGGGCGGCGCTGGCGGCATAGCGGGCACGCTGGCGGCTCCTCTTCCGGTCCAAGGTCTAAGAACGCCCCCTCGACTTTAAACGAGCCCGGCGTCTGATCATCTCAAGTCTTCAGCCTGATCGCTAGCTTGGGGTGTGAGCTTGGCAATTTTGTGACGCTCCTCTAGGGCCTTACGTTTAATGAAAAGGGATATCCAATTGCCTCTTTCCTTGTCGGCTTGCTGCCACAGCGCAATCACACTCGTTATAGGTGCTGCCCAACAGAGCATGAATAGCCAAAAATCCAGACCACTCGGCCATCCGTGCGTGTAAAGCATGAAAAGCATGAGAGCCATCAAGAGGCCGTTGAACAAGTTGGCGATGAATTTCACGGCAGCTGAATTCTGGTCGATTTTTTACAAGTAAATTCTCCTCACGCTATCCATTTTGTGCAGTTCCACAATCGTTGATTGGAGGAAGGCGCACACGCATCTAAACTATCGGGTTGGCCCTGTTAGCTGGCTATTGCCCCCGCCCCGTTCAGCGGGTTAATGCAGAGCTTGCGGCTCATCCTCCAGCCCAAGGCCTAGGAGGGAGGAGCCGGAGGAGGAGACCGACGGCGCGGGGGAAAAGGATGAGTAACGGTCATCGAGCCGGAAGCACCGGAGCGGCTCGACAGCAGCGGGAAGCGGGCTGCGCAGTGGAGCACCATAAAAAGGCTATCACACCTCTGAAAAAGAAGGCTGTAGCAACCGCCAACGACGCAGGGGAGAACGGCGGCACCCGTGAAGCAAACCGGGGGAGCGCAGAGGATGGTTTTCGACAGCGGGAAAACTCTCCCAAAGGCGGGCGGCACCCGGTGCCAGATAGGTGCCAGTTAAAGGGCTAAAACTGGCAATTCAGGGGATATTCTGGCAGAATCGCAGAACGGGAGCGCTTAGCTCTAACGCCGCTCAAGCCTTGTAAAATCAAGGGATGCAGCGCGATGAGTAACTCGCAGGGAGACGAACCGTCCCGCACCGAAATGCACCCAAAAGTGCCAAAATAAGCGGATTTTAAGCGGATGATTTTCCGTCCTTGGACCTGCACACAGGACTCTTTGAATCCGCACGGAGGACGATCATCAGTCCCGGCAGAAAACGTGGTCCTTGTGCCTCGTCAAAAAAAGCATGTGATCGTCGGCGATCCAGCGTAGCCGCAAGGGATGATCAAGCTTTAGCGCCTGTAGCATCGACACATCAAGTCGGGGAGAAAAAACCGCCGTCCCATCCTCTTCAAAGGTCATCAGTCCACGGTCGAAGAGGGCATCGAGATGGGCGCAGAGGAGGAAGACGTTGAAGACGTTCAGGCGCTCCTGGTCGGTGTCGCACTTGGCCCAGGGTTTGGCGTGGCTGGCGCGGAGGAGTTCAGGTAGAGCTATGCCAGTTACTGCGCAGGCACCGCCCCAGTAGTCCATGAGGGCTTCGCGGAAAAGGTCCTGGCCTCGGCGCTGTTTGACGAGGGCGAGCACTTCGGTGGTGCTTGGTGGGTTGGCGTCGAGTTTGGCGATCTCGGCGGCGAAGCGCTCGGCGGCTTGGCTCGGCAGGGACATCGCCAATTCGGCGGCACGGCGCAGCAGACGCCCGAGGGAGGCTTCGTCCGTGGCTTGGAAGATGTCAGCGTCGGCCTGGGGTTCCGGAAGGCTGCGGGCAAGTACGGTGGTCGGTGGGCCTTTGGGGAAGGTCACCCGCCAGTTCATGGCCGTGGGCGTAGTCGGCTTTTTCGATGAGGGTGCGTTCGAGGGTGTTCATGTTCAGTGCCCGTTCGGTTCGTCCAGACTCCATCCAACGGCCTGGGCCACATGGGAGGCAAAATCGGGGATGCTGCGGGCCAGCTTGGACAGGAAAGCCGCCGTGCTCATCTTTCGGTCGCGGGCCATGTCGCTGAGTTTGGCGACGACGATGTCGGGGCTGATCGTGTGGAGGGTGATCAGATAGTCTGCCGGATGCACCGCATGAATATCCCAGGGACGCAGCGACTCCGGGCTGAAATCGCGAAGATTGAATGTGACAATGGTCGAAGCGCCGGCACGGATGGCAGTCGCCAGCACATGCCGGTCTTTGGGATCGTTCACAAGCACAGGCTCCAGGCAAGAAGCCTCGTCAACCAGCGCTTCAGGGAAATGCTTCTCGACTTCATCCTGCCAATGGTTGGCGAGTTCTTCTGGCCAGTTCAGCCTCTCAATGTGGGTGCGGGTGGTTTCCTGGAGGATACGCTGCGACCACTTGGGCGAGTAGAGGCGGGGGCGCTCCGCCAATCGGAGGAAAAGATCGCACACGCCATGGTTGGCGAGCACGCAGGCGTCGAGCACGACTCTGTAGTTCGCTCCCTTCATTCACCCGTGTAGCTCGCATCATCTAGACCTGCTTCCAGCACCTTCTTCGACAAATCTCTCATCGCTTCACGACGCGATACATCCCGCTTTCTCTCGTAGTCGAGCAGATCCTTGAACACGATCCTGCGATGACTGCCGACGTAGTGGAAGGGGATTTCTCCCTTGTCGAGCAGGCTGATCAGAAAGGGGCGCGACATGCCGAGGTAATCGGCCGCAGCTTGGCTGGTGAAGGACTCATCCTCCGGCATCATGACGATGGCACGACGCTCGCGGATGGACCGGAGCAAATGCACCAGCATGTCAAAAACCGGCTGCGGCAGTTCCAACCGTTCACCCTTGGAATTGACCAGAGCGGGACGCAGTTGGCTACCGAAGACCTCCCCAAGGAGACGTTCCACTTCCAGAAAGTCCTCAGGGCTGAGTTCACTGGGGTCGAGGCGATTTTGGGCGAATTTCATGGTGGGAAAGGGCTGTTTCTTTGGCAGAACAACGGCTCGACCTCAAAGCAATATACGCAACAAACGAAATATTCGCAGCAACTTTCAACGCAAAACTACACCGAGCTGCCCGAAACTCCGTATCCAAGAGACAATCAACCCTGGAGTGCTCTCACGCACGTTTTCCCAGCCGTGGGCGTAGCCAGCTTTTTCGATGAGGGTCCGTTCGAGGTCGTTCATGAAGTCATTCAGCGTCAACGTGGCTTGTCTGGATCGCACGAGCGATGTCTCTCAGGCCATACGCGACGGCATGGATGATTTGGACGTTATTGCCGTAATGGTCCTTCGAGTCGGGGGGCAACTCGAAGAGTTTTAATGATTCGGCCAATGATGAAGATCCGGTGTGCGCATCGCCCTGGCGGAGTTCATTGATGCCTGCGAGCGCCTTTGTCAGGCCACGGCCATCATGTCCAAGCTGAACGAGGAGCAACGCCAGACGCCGGAGGCTCCGCAATTTGTCTTTATCGGCGGCCTTCAGATTCTCGGGCGAGAGCTGCTTGTCGATGACCGCCTGATCGAGCTTCTCGACAATGTAACGGCTAATCTCTTTGGCTAGGTGACACGTCTGCTCAAACGAGTCTCCTTGGAATCGGTGGATCTTTTGAAGAATGACCGAGGGCTCTGGGAGGTTTTGAAACAAAGGCTGACCAAATGCCTTGTCCGTCGCAGACTGAACCGCCTCGATGGCGAAGATGATGAGCAGCTCTGGGGAACAGCTTTGTGCCGGGGCGGCCAAGTTCTGTGATTGATGCAGCTCTTTGGATAAGCCTCCCTCTGGCGGAATATTGTGAGCGACCCATATTTGTTGAACCCACTCCGGGAGTCTCGCCATGTGGTAGGCAGCGACGTTCACATGCCGCATTTCATTGATTCCAAAGTGAATCTTCGTGACGCACGACGGTCCGATGGAGCCGGTGTCATGGGTGTGCCACTCGAAGGATATTTTTTCGCGGTTCAGCAGTTCACGGAGCACCGTGTTTCGGAGCCAAAGCCAGCCGCGGTGGTCGTGAAGTTTATCTCCTGATAGCTTTGGTCCGCCTTGATTGCTCACAAAGAATGGTACTTGGGCTTCGACTTTGTCATGCCGAATACGCGGGCTTTTCTCGGCGGGCTCGATCCACTCGGTCCACCAGATTCGCCCCTCTGCGAATTCCAGCACATCTCCATCACCTCCAAATTCGGTAGTCTCGGCGGGGTGGGATGGCTCCTGGAGCGGGTGAGGCATCACAGGGACATCATCTGTCGGATCGACGCTCTCACGCCACATGCGCATCATGACTCCAGGCGGTCCGCCCGTGTTGATTTCACGCACACGACCTTCCCATTCGCCTCGTTCGAATTCCAGAGCGGCTCGTTTGTTCTCCCACGAAACTTCGTCAAGCTTCACCTCCGTTGCTTCCCTGACTACGAATCCTCCAATCAGCAAGGCCGATCGTCTCGCCGCGAGGTAGTCCCGCAAATGCTCGGCGCGAATGTCCATTGAGACTGGGAGATTCTCGGCATCACGCCGAAGGCGGACTACCTCAAGATAGTCCTCGATAGGTCGGACCCAGACATCTCCCCGCCGCCGCAGTCCCAGTGACAGTTCGATTTCTTGAAGTAGATGCCAGATTCGGGGTTCGCCCGTATCGAAGTGTTGAGTCAGGACAGGGTAAGTTGCGATGGGTTCCTCATCGCTGTCCGTGTATTCATGTGGGGCGATGAAGCGATCCTGATCAGCCCATCCCGAATGAGAGCTGTTTCTGTTGATGCCCTCCCAGTTGGCAGTGGCAAACTCACCCCGCTTTTCGAGGGGAACGATCAAGCACTCAATCGAGGTGTATTGCTTGCGGTGCCCTGGCTTCCCGCTTTCCCGTTCACTCTGGGACTCAGAGACCATGAGAGGGATCCAAGTCCGCGTTGCAAGTTTCCGCTTCTCGACGTCGTCGAGTTCGAGCCATTCCTGAAGTTTCATGGTGCTGAAGGGAATCATGCCGCGAGTGGATTTTGCTTGTTCAGTGGCCGTGCGTTGACCTCATCTTTGCACTTCACTGTGGGAACGTAACTCGACGAGACTTGCGTCAATGCGTGGAAATCCGCCTTTGGCATCAGGGTCATGGAGCCACCTTGGGCCTTCCGTGTTATAGACGATTTTCCATGCCGCTCGGATCGCCTGGATCGTCAGCGATACAGTTTCTCTCACGACTTTGGCATCGGTCTCATGGAAGAGTGACTCTTTGGCAGTGGTTGGGCCAGGTTCGCAGTGAACGAAGGCGTTGCGGCGTTTTTGATAGTCGCCAAAAAGCGGTGCCAACACGGACTTCATTGGCTCCATCACATTCGTCGATCCGGTAACTAGGTCTGGAACTTCCTCGAAGCGAGCCTTGAGTGATCGGTCCTTGGGCTTCTGAAGCTTCTTTATCGTCTCATCGGGAGCGTTTGGATACTTGATCGCAAACTCGGCTACAAGCCCACTGATAAAGGATTCCAGCAGGTTGTAGCAGGCGAGGATGGTGCTTCTGGCCAGGGACTGAGAAGTCTCATTGCTATGCAGTTTTTTGTTCTTCAGATGCTCATCCGCTATCGCTTCGGCGTCGAGGAACAGGTTATTTAGCAGGGCAAGATCACGAGCCAAATGATACTCAGGGTGGCGAATGGCAGCCCCGTTGAAACCTTGGAGCAACACCTGGGCGTAAGCGGGACATTCGAGGAATCTACGAAAACCAAGCCGCCCCAACGCCTGCTCTACTTCATGGACGCGCCCAAGTTCATAAACGAACTTTTTGGATGCGAACCATTCGTCATGTTTTCGTGCCAACCATGGGACAGCATTTTTGCGGCTAATTGCGCTCCAGCCCTCCAAGATGAACTCCTTGCCGATCGTCTCCAAGTCCTTCTCCAGGTCCACAATTTGCCGTTTGAGGGGCTCTATTTGCCAGCGGACATAGTTGGGCAGTTCCATGTGATCCAATGGAATAGATGGTGGTTTCCCGACCAGGGCCATGCCTACCACCCAGGCCTTCTTCAGTTCTGTCGCCTGAGTGGCAAGGCGTGGAGTCTTGGTGTCATTCATGTTCTGGGTGGATGGCACCAGGTGGGTGGTGGGGACAGGCGGGTTTGGTAGGGGTAGCCGGTATGGACGGATTCGGTGAGGGCGTCGTAGATTTGGAGGATGTTTTCCGTTGGTGCTGTAGTGGCCGTGCGTTGGTCTCGTCTTTGCGCTTCACGATGGGCAAGGTGTTCATGATGTGGCGGGGCGCAGGATGGGCTCGGCTGTCAACCCTTCGAGGTGGAGCTTCTCGCGCGCTACCTTGTTGTCCCAGAAGAAGACGTAGCAAGGGATGCCGTTGTGGGAGGACGGGAATCTAATTCCATCCAGCTTGTGCGACACCCCGTCTGACTTGGCTCCGTAGAAGCGGAAGTATTCGCAGAGAACCTGTGTCGGCACATAGTCCAGCGGCTTACGCTGATCCAGAACCGGGGCGGAGAGGTCACGGATGAACTCTCTGAAGAATTCGGCGATGTGGTAGTCGTCGAGCCAGTCAGGGTCGAAATTGCCGGCGGGGTATGCCAGTTGGGTGAAATCCAAGATCGTCAGATCTATTAGTGTGCGGAATTTCCCGGTGTGGAGAACTTTCCCGCCGCAGCTTGATGAACTAGGCCAGCCGATCTCGACGGCTGAGACTTCTGGGGTATCGCCACCGTAAAACATGACGATCCCCGGTGGACTGAAGCGGTTCGAGCCGACTGAATCCGACGCTGGTGGAGGCCCAATTTGCACCATGTCAGCAACCGTCGCGTGTGAGTCAGTGATTCGGCAGCGATAAAGTGTGGTGCCCACTGCCAGAGTTTTCACAGCCTGTAGTCGCTCAATTCCCTGAGGGACGTGGTGCCGCAAGAAGGCATTGGGCGAAATTTCAGTATGGTCGAATTCGTCACGAGGTTCGTGCGTGTGTTCGCCAAAGAAGAACCGGCACTGGTGCTTCACGGTTTCGACAAAACCCTTCCAGCCGGATCCCCATTGCTCAGTTGGCTGCGGCATGTTGTGATCCCAGTCACAGAACAAGTTGCCGCTGTTAAGCTTGTCGTTCAGGGCGGCATAGAATTCGTCTCCCACCGTGTGGAGAGCCAAAGAGTCCAATACCTCCTCAGGTTCATAGGTTTTCCCGAAATACCCACCCTCTGCGGTGCAGTAGGATAACTCTTCCACGGCTTCGTTTATCCCACTCATGCAGCGACTCTTGATGAGTGCCTGAATCTCGACTGCTGGAACTGTTTCTTGATCTTCACTCCCGCAAAAGCTGCAATCACTTTGCTCCTTGTCGGAGGAACGTCCAAACGCCTTCCTGAGGCCAGCATCGTCCAGACAAGCGAGGCACACCCGCTCGTCATCTTCGAAATCGTCCATGAAGGGGTCGGGATCGTAGTCCATCTTGGCTCGGGCTAATTCTTTGGTGGATGGCAGCAGGCTAAATCGGCGGGCGGTGGGGTGAGCAAGGTCTTGTGCGGCATGCCAGACTGCATGGCCTCGGTGAGGGCGTCGTAGATTTGGAGGATGGTGGCTTGGGTGCGGTAGTGGCCGTGTTTGGTTTCGTCTTTGCGCTTCACGATGGGGAAGGTGTCCATGATGTAGCTGACGGCATGGCGGGGCGTGGCGAAGGCGCGGGTGAGGGCTTCGGGCTGCTGCTGCCACTCGCTCTGGGGGCCGAGGTAGAGGTGGAAGAATGCGGCGTCCAGCTCGCTCCGCAGCAGGAAGCGCCGCTCCTCGTCCCACCGGAACCGCGGCCCACTCGATCTCACCAAAAATGTCTGCCGCCATAGTCCGGGTGAAGCCTGTCGATAACAAGGTGTAGGCCTCAGTGAGATCGGTGCAGAATTGGAAAACGTGTCCATCAGGATGCAGACTACACAGCGGCCCGAATAGAGTCCAACTAGAATCGGATGAAACGCATCAAAAAGATGCATGGAAAGGAAAACTCCCGTATCGGGGATGTTTCGTTTCCAGGACCCCAACGAATCACAGTTTTACCCCCATTTGCAGACAGTGGGAGCGGCCCAGTCTATTGCACCAAATGATCGCCTGATCTTCACGACGATCCTGCGGACTTTGTCCGCTTCAACCGTTCCAGATGAAGGTCACGGGCTTTTCGATGTCTGGGTGCACGCTGTGGTGGACGGGGCAGCCGAGGGCGGTGGCTTCGAGGAGGCGGCGATCGGGGTGATCTTCGGAGAGGGGGAGCGTGATCACCAGGGGCAGGCGCTCGATGCGGCGCGGGGAGTCCTGGCTCATGTGCTTTTCCACCGTCACGGTCATGCCGGTGACGTCTAGCCCCTTTTGCTGTGCCTTGATCCCGATGACGGTCGCCATGCAGGTGGCTAAAGCGGTGGCGACGAGATCCGTGGGTGAGAAGGACTCGCCCCGCCCGTGGTTATCTACGGGGGCGTCGGTGACCAAGGACTGGCTGGACGGCCCATGGCTGGCTGCGCAGCGCAGCCCCCCTTCATAGCGGACGGAGATGGGGACCATGGGCGGAGTGTGTTTTTGAAAAGTGAGTTACTGGGCGTGGATCACGCCGTTCATCATCATGCCGTGTCCTGGGAAGGTGCAGATCATGACATAGTCGCCTGGGGTAGGGAGCACGAACTCGATGACTTCCTTCTCCCCAGGTTGGAGGGTCTTGGTATGGGCGATGACATCTGGAGATTTGGGGATGAAGCCGTTCGCTGCGGAGTCGGGAGACATTCCAGCGGCAATCATGGCGTCCTTGGTGCCAGGCTTGCTGATGACGACGTTGTGCGGCTGGGGGGCTGCGGCACCGCTGTTGTCAAAGGTCATCTTCACCTTGGCACCTGCCTTTACGGTGTATTCTTTGGTGGCGTAGAGCATCGGGTTCACCGTGTCAGGCTTCTGGAGGAGTTCGATCACATCGCCAGACGCAGGTGCGGTGGAGGAAGCAGCAGCGGCTGCGGCTGCGACGGGCCTTGGCTCCGGAAGGGGGTTGCCGCCTCTGAAGATGCCACCCAACATCCCGAAAGACCAGTAGCCACAAAAGAGGGCGAGGGCACCAGCGATGACCAGATTTGCGGTGGACCAGAAGGAACCGGTCGTTTCAGAGTGGGAAGAATCAGACATGGGGGTGGGTGTGAGGTTGGGTAGGCGAATTTAAATGAAGCTCCGAAAAAAGCACAGTTCATCCTGAACGCAACCGGTGAACAATCGGTGGGGGCTTTGGGCAGCAGGGGCGCGGTCCCTGGGGTGGGCCCAAAAACGCATTGCGCTGGGGCGTGTGCGGCTTCAGAATCCCTGACCATGTCACCCAAGCACTTCGCCTTCGTGTTCGCCTCTTTGACCGCCAGTGCGCTGGCGGGGGATCACTACCTTGTCTATTTTGGCACCTACACCAATGCCAAATCGGGCAGCAAAGGCATCTACGTCTCTCGTTTTGACGCCAGCACGGGATCGCTGACGACTCCTGAGGTGGCCGCCGAGACGGGCAGCCCGAGCTTCTTGGCGGTCCATCCTTCCAAGAAGTATCTCTTCTGCGTGGGTGAAATGTCTGAGCCCGGTGCCAAGGGGAGCGGGGTGACGGCCTTCAGCATCGGCCTGCCTTCGGGCCAGCTCACCAAACTCAATCAGGTGTCCTCCGTGGGGCAGGGTCCCTGCCACGTGAACGTGGATCACACGGGCAAACTGGCCGCCATCGCGAACTACGGCAGTGGGTCCTGCGCCTCGTACTCCATTCAGGACGATGGGTCCCTGGCCGAGGCGGCTAGCTTTTTCCAGCATGAAGGAAGTGGGTCCAATCCCAAGCGCCAGGCTGGCCCCCATGCGCACAGTGTGAACTTTAGTCCGGACAACCGCTTTGCTTTTGTCTGCGACTTGGGCTTGGACAAGGTCCTGATTTACAAGATCGACCCCACCACGGGCAAGATGGAGCCGAATGATCCCGCCTTTGCCCAGTTGGCACCCGGCAGTGGCCCCCGCCATTTGGCAATTCATCCGTCCGGCAAGTTCATCTTTGTGAACAACGAGATGGCCATGACGGAGACGGTCTTTGCCTACGACGCAGAAAAGGGCGCGCTGACGGAGGTCCAGACTGTTTCCACCCTGCCGCCGGAGGATCAGGGAAAGACTGGCTACAGCACGGCGGAATCCGTCGCGCATCCAAATGGAAAGTTCGTCTATGTGTCCAATCGCACGCACGACACCATCGCCGTTTTCCAATGCGATCCAGAGACGGGGAAGCTGACGCTGATCCAGAATGCCCCGGCAGAGGGTCAGATCCCGCGCAACTTCTGCCTGGATCCGACTGGCAAGTGGATGATCGTCGCCCACCAGAACAGCAACACGGTGGCGCTCTTCCGAGTGGATGCTGAGACGGGGAAGCTGAGCTTCACCGGCAAGAAGCAGCCTGTCGGCGGCTGCGTTTGTGTCCGCTTCCTGGCCCTCGAATAGGGGCACCCTGAGGTCCGGGGCATCGCCCAGGGCCGACCCCGCCGAGCTTGTGAAATTTTTCACAAATTCGCCTTGCCCCCTTTTGTGCGGCGGCGAATAGTCCCCAGTCCTGTCCCATGCCTACTGTCACGCGCGAATACGAAGCCCTGGATAATGCCGCCAAAACTGCGCGGCACCTGGAGGCTGTCGAAGAAACCACCACCGATATCGTCGGAGAGAAGTTGGTGCTGAACATGGGCCCCTCCCACCCAGCCACGCACGGTGTGCTGCGATTGATCCTGGAATTGGATGGGGAGACGATCACCAAGGCAGACCCAGATGTGGGCTTCCTGCATCGCGGGGATGAAAAGATCGCGGAAAACATGCACTACAACCAATTCGTGCCCTACACGGATCGGTTGGACTATCTAGCACCGCTGGCCAACAACGTGGCGTATGCGTGTGCGGTGGAAAAACTCCTGGACTGGGAACTGCCTGCGCGGGGAAAGGCCATCCGCGTGCTCTGCTGCGAGCTGGCCCGCATCTCCTCCCACCTGCTGGGTGTCGGCGTCTTCGCCATGGACGTGGGTGCGATGACGGTCTTCCTCTACACCTTCACTGAGCGCGAAAAGATCTACAATCTGTGCGAGCAACTGACGGGGGCGAGGTTCACTACGAGCTACACTCGCGTAGGCGGGCAGACTCGCGATCTCACCCCAGATTTCCTCAGCCGATTGACCGCCTTTTTGGATCAGTTCGAGCCCGTCATCGCTGAGGTGGACGGTCTGCTCTCCAAGAACGCCATCTTCATTGGCCGCACCCAAGACGTGGGCATCATCTCCCGCGAAGATGCCATCTCCTTTGGCCTGACGGGTCCGAATCTGCGGGCGTCTGGCGTAGAGTTCGATCTGCGCAAGGCGCACCCTTACCTCGATTACGACAAGTACGAGTTCGATGTGCCTGTCGGTAAAGTCGGAGACTGTTACGACCGCTATCTTGTCCGCATGGAAGAACTGCGCCAGAGCGTGCGCATCCTGCGTCAGGTCATCGCCCAGATGCCAGAGGGGCCAATCAATGTTGCAGAGGCCAAAGGGCTGCTGCCCAAGAAAGAGAACGTGCTGATGAAGATGGAGGAGCTAATCCACCACTTCATCATCGCCACGCAAGGCATTGATGCGCCTGCTGGCGAGGTTTATTTCGGCGCAGAGAACCCCAAGGGCGAGCTGGGCTTTTACATTCACAGCAAGGGAGGCGGCGTGCCGCATCGGATGAAAATCCGCAGCCCCAGCTTCGTCAATCTTTCCATCCTCTCCAAGCTGCTCGTCGGCACCATGGTCAGCGACGTGCCTGCCATCCTGGGCAGTCTCGACTTCGTCATGGGCGAGTGTGACCGCTGACCCGTCCTTCACTTACGTTCAGAGCAAAGAAAGCATGTTCACTGTCCCCCCAGACCTGGAAGCCAAAATGGACGAGGTAATCACGCATTACCCCGTCTCAAAGCGCAGCGCCGTCCTGCCGCTGCTGCATCTGGTGCAGCATCACTTCCGTTTCATCGGTGAGGAAGCGGTGAACTGGGTCGCAGCTAAGCTGGACCTGCCGCCGATCCAAGTGCTTGAAGTGGTCACATTTTACCCCGGCTTCCGCCAGACAGCCCCAGGCAAGTATCACATCCGCGTCTGCCGCACGCTCTCCTGCGCGATGGCTGGCAGCTATGAGTTGATGGAGTCGCTCTGCAAGTCAGCCAATATTGACCGCAGCCACGTCGATCACCACCACCCGATCGCCGTCAGTGCGGATGGGAAGTACAGCATCGAGTTCGCCGAATGCCTCGCCTCCTGCGGCTTTGGTCCGGTCTGCATGGTGGAAGACGACTTCTACGAAAAGGTAGAGCCCGCAAAGTCGGCGGATCTCCTCGCGAAGTATCAGTGATCTGGATCGCTTGATCCTAGCGTCGTCCTGTCTTGGTTTGCCCTGCCGAATGGTTGCGGTTGCTCGAAAACATCGAAGCCCTGGGCGCGTTGTTTGCAGGTGCGTTTTTCTGTCATGGCCCGAATCGTTGCCTGCTCGCTGATTGTCAGCGTAGGGCTGGGCGTATGTTTGCGCGCAGCGGAGACAGTCCAGGTGGATTGGAAGGCGGCCAGGCAGCACTGGTCATTCGTGCCGCCGCAGGCACAGGTTTTGCCGGAGGTGAAGGACAAGTCGTGGCCCCAGCAGCGGGTAGATCACTTCATCTTGGCGCGACTGGAGGCGAAAGACCTGACCCCGTCACGCCCAGCCGATGCGCGCACTCTGGTGCGACGTCTGACGTTTGATCTGACCGGACTGCCACCGACGCCGGAGCAGGTGCAGGCTTTTCTGAACGACCACGGCCCAGGGGCCTACGAGCGCCTGGTGGATGCGACGTTGGGAAGTCGTGCCTTTGGCGAGCGCATGGCGAGCCTGTGGCTGAACCTAGCCCGGTATGCCGAAGATCAGGCGCATCAGGTGGGCGGCAATACGGCCCTAAACTTCCCCAACGCCTGGAAGTATCGCGACTGGGTCATCGCTGCCTTCAACGCAGACCTGCCGTATGATGCCTTCATCAAAAAGCAGTTGGCGGTCGATTTGATCGAGCCCAAAAATCGGGCAGACCTTCCTGCCTTGGGCTTTTTGGGCCTGGGACACAAGCTGTATGCGCGGTCGCGACTGGACGTGCAGGCGGAGGAGTGGGCGGAGAAGGTGGACACTGTCTCGCAGACATTCCTGGGCCTGACGGTCGCCTGTGCGCGTTGTCACGATCACAAATTTGACCCCATCACCACGCGCGACTACTACGCGATGGCGGGGGTTTTTGCCTCCATTCAAATGGTCAATATGCGGCCCGATGGCAAGTTGGAGAAGGACGGCGCGAAGGCAGCGGAGATGGACAAGGCGGTGCTGCACATCGTGAGGGATGACAAGCCCCACGACCTGCCAGTCTATGATCGTGGCGACGTGGAATCCCCTGGGGCCACGGTGCCGCGGGGCTGGCTACAGGTGCTCAGCAAAGATCAGCCAATGGCATTCAAGCAAGGCAGCGGGCGGGCCGAGCTGGCATCACTGATCGCTGACCCAGGCAATCCCCTGACCGCGCGGATCCTGGTGAACCGCGTTTGGGACATGCTGTTTGGCAGCCCGCTCGCACGCACGACGAGCAACTTTGGGGCCATGGGGGATAAGCCGATGCATCCCGAACTGCTGGACGACCTCGCGGTGCGCTTCGTGAAGGACGGATGGTCGATCAAGCGCCTGATCCGTGAGTTGGCCCTATCGGCAACCTACCGCCAGAGCAGCAGCGGCAGTGCAGCCAACGTGCAACTGGATGAGGCGAACGAATATTTCTGGCGAATGAATCGTCGGCGCTTGGGCATTGAGCCCTTCCGCGATGCGCTGCTCTCGGTCGCAGGAAATTTGGTGATCGAAGATGGTCGCTCCGAAGTCTTGGATGACCCCAAGGCCCACAAACGCACTGTCTATTCCCAAGTGAGTCGGCGGGAGCTGAACAAGACCTTGATGCTGTTTGATTACCCAGATGCCAACGTTCACGCCGCGCGCCGCAGCACCAGCACGACGCCGACGCAGAAGCTCTTTGTGATGAATAGCCCCTTCATCATCGATCAAGCCAAGTCGCTGGCCAGCCGCCTGCAACACTGCGCTGGCGACGATGCCACCCGCATTCAGAACGCCTATGAGCTCCTCTTCGCCCGGCAACCCGAGGCGGAGGAGGTCGCGCTCGCCGCAGAATTCTTGAAACAGCCCGGCGGGCCAGGGCTCACCCCCTGGGAGCAATTGGCGCAAGCGCTCCTCGCGACGAACGAAATGATGTGGATGGATTGAGCCGCACGGCTTCGGATCAGCGACGACTCGTCACCACTCCCAAGGTGCAAAGCAGGGCGCGTCTTTTACTCGGAAAACTCTTTGTCTAGAGCATCCAGGTATTCAGAGATCGGATCCGTGCGCGGTGGCGTTTCGTGTTTTAGCGTCTCGGGCAGGTGGAGGTAGTCCTCAAAGATCCCGCTGTATCGCGTGGTCTGGCTGGCCTCAAACCAATCGAGGTGATCCCGCACGGCCCGGCCCTTTTCCATAGCAGCGAGGGCTCGCTGCCGGAGGACGGCAAGGCGTTCGGTCATGCCTTTGGTCTTACCGTTGGAGATATCAGCGACGGCGCTGAGGTAATCGTTCAGCACGGGACGGAAGAGCACATTGCCCCGACTGACCAGGGAGGAAAGGGCATCCACATTGCGCTTCAGGATCATCACGCGATCAGGTCGTTTCGAGATCAAGTCGTAATCTTCGATTGGCAATTCAACCAGGACCATGCCGGGCTGTGTGGTGGTCAGAGCTGGCGGCGTGGCCGGGACGCTGCCAGCGGGCGGCGCGACGGGCATTGGTGTGGCGGAGGCAGGGGAAGCAAAGGTCGGCGTGGCCAATAGCGCGGGATTCATCGCTGGCACGTCCGGTGGCGGAGCGGTGGGGGAGGGCGGTGCGGCAGCGGGGGCTGCTACCGGGGCGGTTGGCTCTTCTGTTTTCTTGACCGGGGCGGGAGTGGGCTCTGCTTTGCTTTCGGCTTTTTTCGCGGGCGGGGTTGCCTTGGCCTTGCTGCCTGCCTTGGGGGTGGCCTTGGCTTTGGGCTGCGGCTTTGGCTCCTCTTTTTTGGCCTCATCTTCCCCTTCTTTTGCCGCTTTCTTGGAGCCAAACTTCAGCCCCAAAAACGTGGGCTGCGACTCCGGAAGAACCTTAGCCCAGGGCACGAAGCTCACCGTCGCAGCGGCGGATGGGCTCCACCATTGCAGGGCGAGGTGTGACCAGGGGCTGTCTGCGCCAGGGGAGACGGAGGACTGGTCCTTCTTCTCGTCTTCGTCTGCCTTGTCTTCTTCGCCCTTTTTGCCACCGCCAAAGATGCCACGGAGAAAACCGCTGCCCTTGGACGCTTTGGCGGCCTCTTCTTCGGCCGCAGCCTTCTTGCGGGCTTTTTCGGCTTCTGCGGCAGCTTTGGCCTCTGCCTCTGCTTTCTTCTTGTCGTCAGCGGCTTTTTTCTTGGCCTCGTCTTTAGAGCGTTCCTCCTCGGCAGCCTTCTCTTTGGCGTCCATCTTGGCCTTGGCTTCGGCCTCACGTTGGGCATCGCGCTCCGCCTTCATGCGGGCTTCTTCGGCCTCGCGCTCTTCCTTCTCTTTGGCACGGGCGGCGGCTTTCTCTTCGCGAGTCATCTCTGGCTTTGCCTCTTCGTCCTTTTTGGGCTCTGGCTCAGGCTCTTTTTTGGGCTCTTCCTTCTTGGCAGGTTTGTCTTTGGCTTCTGCTTCCTCTTCCTCGCTATCCGTGCCGCCGCTGCGGCCAAACATGCGGCTCAGGAACCCTGGGCGTTGAGAGGCTTCTGCTTCGGTCTCAGGTTCTGCGGCCTCGTCGTCTTTGGCCACGGACTTCTTGGGGGCTGCGGTTGCCTTTTTGGGGGCAGTGCTTGGTGCAGCAGGTTTTTCCACCGCCGCTGGGGCTGGTCCTGGGGAGGGGGTGTCCGCCGCCGCAGGCGCGCCGGGAGCGAGCGCAGCCAGCATGGTGGGAGAGAGCGCAGGCTTTTCCCCTGGGAGCGGTGGCAGGACGGTGCGGGGCTTGGGTGCATCCTTGGCCGGGGCCTCGAAACGGAGGGTAGTGGCTTCGCGCAGGGCCTTCATCGTCGCGGTCGGGTCCATCGTCTCCGCGTATCCCGGCTGGGCCAGGGAGGCCATCTGGAGGGACCACCACTTGTTCAGGCTGGAGTCTGCTTTGGCCAAATTCGGGAACCACTGGTTTAAGAGCTCCCGTTCTGGACGCGGATCGGTGCCGAGCGCGGCGAGGAGCTTACCAAGCCGCATCCCGCCTTCAGGCTGATCCAGCAGCGTCAGGACCAAGGCGCAGCAGGACGTGTCGTAGATCGTGCGCGATAGCGCATCCAGCTCCCCTGGTGTGGCGCTGATGATTTCCTCGATCCCGTAGATTTTTCCACTCTTGAAAACTGCCCCAAACAAAGCGCTGGGCCGGGAGCGTTGGCGGTAGTCCATCGCATCGACGACGCCGTTGACCATCCACTCGGGCACGAGCGGCTGGCGCACAGGGCTGGCGTCGTTTTTTTTCCGCAAAACGCGCTCTGCCAGCAGCACGCGCACGAGCTCGCGGCGGAAATCTGCGGGTCGCAGGTCTTCGCGGACCTGCACATTGACCTGAAGGTGAAAGCCACCCTGCTCCAGCTGGGAGATCGAGACGGTGACGGCGTGATCGCCGGGCTTTGGTGGCTCCTTGGCATTGCTCAAAAGCACAATGATCGGCAGGATCCATGGGTCCTGGTCACGAAGAAGAACGGAAAGCGCGCGGGAGGTCTCCTCACAGCGGGTGCCGAGGATGCTGCGGACGCGGAGGTCATCCCCATACACGACAAACTGCCCCGAAGTGCTGGTAGAGCTGACGGGGCCTGAGCTCGCATTGGGTGGCCGGGTTCCGGGGACGGGAGTAAAGGTCGGCGGGTCCTCTGGAATCGCGGGCGCAGGGCTAGGGGTGGGCGGGGCCGGATCAGGGGTGGCCGTTAATTGCCCCGGCTCTGGCGGACGCGCTGCGGGAGGAGGCGGTACCGGCATGGGCGCTCCAGCCTCTGGGGCGGGCGGCGTGGGCGGGACGGGTGGCAGGCGTGGTTCCTGAACCGCAGCAGCGGCAGCGCGGGCGGCAGGATCCGCGATGGGCTCTGGCAGGGGCGGTGCACCGCTGGGCGCAGCGCCTTTTTCCTGCGCAGGTGCGATCCCTGCGACCAGGGCGGTCAGCAGGGCGAGGATGAGGGTCCGGGATCGGGCTTTCATGACGCGGGGAAGCGGGGGTCGAGCACCATTTTATCTTCCAGCAGCTTGACTTGGTTCATCTGGAAAAGGGCATCAATCTCTGGCTTCAGCGCGGCGGCCACTCGATCCAGGGCGGGGGCGAGCGGGCGCATCATGCCACGAGGGAGGGCGAGGTGCCCATAGGCTCCACGGAGGACTTCCACTTTGAAGACGTCTCCATCCCGTTTGATGGCTAGATCGACCGAGGCACCACTCAGATGGCCCGCACCCAGCACCCAGAGAAGATGCACGCGGGCTTGATCAGGCTGAAGATCAACAAGCACACCCTTGAAGGTAGCGAGCCCCTTCAACTGCGAGGGCAAAGAGGTGGTCAGGCGCCGGGCCAGATAGCGGTTCAGGTCCGTCTCGGACACCTCGATCACTGCGCCCCCTTTGCCACTGCCGGTGCGCTTCATGGCGGTCTGGCGGAGTTGGTCGAGCAGATCTGGGACCGCGTCCGTGGGCGAAAGTGCGGCGGCCGCGCTCAATGCATCCACTGGCGGTGAACGATGCACGACCCAGACTGCTCCAGTTAGAGCACTGAGCGCGATCAGCAGGACGAATTTGCGCAGAAGTTTCACAAAGAAGAAGGTCCCGACGGACCGCAGGACGGCAGCGGAGCGCCCGATCTACGGTGCCGCCGCTGGAGGAGAGCTACCCCCGCCCCCGCTGGAGGCAGCCGACGAAGAAGTTGAAGCGGAGGAGGCAGTGGAAGAAGACGAAGAGCTGGAGGACTCGGAGTCCTTCTTGGCCGCAGCCTTGTAGGAATCGCTGCGGTAATCCGTGATGTAAAAACCGGAGCCCTTAAAGATCAAACCAGCCCCGAGACCGATTTTGCGCTTCACGGGACCTTCACAACTCTCCACCGGACAATCGGTAAGGTGAGGGTCCTTCATGGACTGGCGGGCTTCAAACTCATGGCCACACTTCTGGCACTGGTAATCGTAGGTGGGCATAGCTAGCAGATCGGAAAATTGGGAAAGGGGGCCGTCATTATGCGCGCCTGCGCCCCCTTCCGCAATGGGATTTTCGCGGTGAACTTGGCACTCCAAAACCCAGATTTTCCCCCGTGGGAGAGCAGAATCTGATAAGGTGCCGTTCCTTGAACTAACCATAATAAAAATATTTTGTCATAGTGCCAAATCCTGAACCTATAAGTCTTCGAGGCTCTCTGCCTCTTGTTTGAACCCACCTCCTCCTCACACCTCGATGAAGTCTCTCTTCTCCTCGACCCTCATCACTCCAGGGCCAGTCGCGCCCACGCAACCCCAGCCCTTTTCCCGACTGCGGCGGCGGAACCCTTCCCCCAGTAACTCTGCCAAAAAATCGAATCGAAATCTGACTCTCAGTAAAAACCGGAAATCCACCTCACGCGCTCTTTCACCATATTTTATGATGAATAATCCACAGCGAATTCCGGCAGCAGCGCTTGCGGCGTCAGCGTGGGATGAAGACCAACAGATTGAGGCATTCACCCTTCTCGAAAAGCGGGTGATGACGAAATGTCTGCGTGTCTTGAAGAATCCGCATTTGGCGGAGGAGGCTGCTTCGGAGGCTCTGATTCGGGTCTTCAAATATTACGATCCCGATCGCGGCCCCCAGGAGCTGGCACCGGAAGTGCGTCTTCTGGTGTATGCCGGGAGGCTGGCACGCCACGCGGCGATTCAATTGGGTCTCAAGGAAGGGCGCCAGCAGGATATCATTGATCGGGTGAGCAGCGCCTATGATGCGGAAGAGGGCGAGAAGATTTACTTTGACCCAGCCGTGGAGGACCGTGCGCGTCGGGCTGCGGCGATGGCGACCTTTGCGGACCAAGCGGAAGCGTTGCTGCGGCAGCCTGACCCAGGGCCTCTCCCTGAGTATGTGGAGGAGCAGGTACAGCTCTGCCTGATTTCCTGGCGTGAATTTCACTTTGCGTCGGGGCTGGATGTGGAGGCCCTTGCCCGCCGGGGGCTGGCCATGGCCGCATCTCTTTGCAAGCCGCGCAAGGGGCAGGAGCCCTGCACAATGATCTTCCGCTGTTTCGCGGCACGTTGGCGTTTGGCTGGCAGCCCGAAACCTTGGAAGGAGGTGGCGGCGCTCATTCTGGCGGAGACGGGCGAGATCATTCGCCCAAATAGCGCTCTGGTGTGCGTAAAGCGCCTCGGCGAGCGGATGAAGCAGATCTTGCTGCGTTCCTAGCCGAATCTTATCCGTCCTTCCCTCTTCATTTCATATCATGGCTTTTGAAAAACTACCCGATTCCCACCCGCTTCGGAACTTGGAGGGGCTGAATCCCCCTGCTCCAGGCGAGGATTTGGTATCCCGCTACCTGGAGGGAGACATGAGCGATGGCGAAGAGTCTGCTTTTGAGACTTTGCTGAGCGAGGACGTAAGTCTGCAGCGCGAGGTAGAGGCGGAACAGCAGGCGCTGGATCGGGTGATCACCCCCGCGTTGCGAACCCGACTCTGGTCGGGTCTCCAGCGGGGTCTGGGCAGGACGGAAGTCTCCTCACTGGAGCGAGGTTGCCGGGAGCTATTGCGCCCGGTCGAGGCCATCGCCGCGACCCGCAGCCCAGCGTCCCCCGCGATGAAAGCGGCCAAGGTCAGTGCCCGCCCCTTTACGGAAATGCCGACGGATTTTGCGGAACTGACGGAGGCCTGGCACCGAGCTTTGGCGGGGGCCGATGAAGGGCGTTTGTCCTTCCTGGTGGCGCTGGCGGATCTTGAGGCAAATGTTTGGCTGAACCTCTGCCATCGCCTTGCCAGGCGGGAGATCGAGTGGCCGGAGGCCGATAAGATGCCAAAGCTGCTGTCAGGCTGGCGGCGGGCGCTCTACTCGCAGCCTGGAGAGTGGTCCAATCGCTGGCCACGGGCACTGGCTGAGGCGCTGAGTTTAGCCCTGGAGGTCAGCGGCTGCGAGTCGATCCCGGACGAATTGAGTGCAGAGATGGAGGGGCCTGACTCCGCTGGTGAGGCGCTGCCGGCCGCGATTACTGCTGCCCTGCGCTGCGACGTCCCAGATGCGGCCAATTTTGCCGATGCGAATAGTCCCCGCCTGAAGGGGGAGCTGTCCGTCCCCGTGGTCATGGTGGATCAGGCCGGCGGGACGCAGGGATTCCTGCGGCTCTACTTACTGGCAGATGGTGGCGGGGAAGTCCGGCCGACGGTGCGGATGTCGATGGTCCCGATGGATGAACCCTTTGCGCTGGCGGCGCAAAAGGCGCTGGACCTGCTGAAAAGCTGCGGCCTGAGGCTGATGGGCTTTGATATTTCCTGGGAGGTGCGGCTGAAGGACGGCACTCCAGGGCTCTACTGTGGGTCATCGCTGACGATGTCCCTGGCCATTGGCATGGCACGTTTGATCGTTTTTTATGTGCCGGAGATCGGAATGCGGCGGCAGCGTTATGATGACCTGTTGGCGGCGGGTAGCTTCTATCACTTCGTGTGCTCTGGCTCGCTAGACGCCACCCAGCGGTTGGAGGATGTGGAGGCCAAGGTCGGTGCCGTGTTAAAGGACCCGGAGGTCACCCTGCTACTGCTGGATGCCTCTGCCCGCCAGACGATGGACAGTCGCTGGGGGCCTTATCGCTCCCTCCACCACAGTGGGACCTATTTGCTCCCAAGACGGCAGGGCACGGCGGAAAGAATGGCCGTGGTGCTGTGCAGCAACATTGGGGAGATGGTGGAGGCCATCCGGGTGGAGACGGACATCCCGACGGTATTCTGGGATTGGCGCACCGAGTCTGGCCGGGAGAGCCCTACGCCAGCGGAACTGATTGATCGGGAGTGGCTATCGACCACGATCGCCGACCATCATCGGGAGGGGGAGTTACCTTTCCTGATCCTGGCTGGTGCCAGCGGTGTGGGCAAATCCAGCGCCATGCTGCAGTACTTGCACTCCCTGCCAGGGGGCGTCACAGGGGCACCCATCGTTCACATCAATAAGAGCGATAGCACTAGCTCCCGAAATAACCCCGCGCTGTGGCTGGGGAGTCTGAGCGCCCAACTCCGCCGCAAGCACCGTCTCGCGGCCCCAAGTCTGCCACCCCAACTGGAGGCCTGGGACGCGAACGACGTGCACCGCGAGGCACAGCGGCTGGCAGCATCGCTCGCTGAACTGTATGCCAGAGGCGTGGTGGAGACACTTTTCATCGACGGGCTAGACAAAACCTACAAGCTCGGGGGTGCCTACGCCAATGGCAGTGCGATCCTGGAACTGGTGGATGGGCTGCGCAAACTGGAGCTGATCTGTAGCGACTCCCAGCACCTCGACGGGGCGACGGATGATGACCTGGCGCTGCCCGCACCGGTCGGGGTGCGGATGATCTTGACCACAACCCTGGATGCCAAGGCGGAACCAGCCGCAGGCGATCTGCCGGAGGCATCCCCCGGCGATCACATCCACAACCTCATCCACCCCCGACTTTCGATGTTGGTGCCGATGGATCTGTGGGACCCGCAGTCCTTGGCCCTCTCCCCAGAATTGGAGGAGGAGTTTGTTGGCATCGCCATGCAGCGGGGATTGAACTATGAGCAAACCCACGGCGTCGTATCAGAGATCACCAATTCCAGCCCTGTGGAAAATTTCCTGGAGAGGATCGGTGAGGCCTGCCGCTGGAAGGGCACAAACCTCGGCACAGCCGCGCGGACTTTTTCCGAACGCGAGTTGTACCGTGCCGCCACCCGCCTGGCCGGCGGGGTAAAGTCTGGCCCGCGTTTCAAAAAGGCACTGGCCAACCTCGTGGATCGGCTCGGCCTCTTGGCGAGCGCCCGCAACCCGCTGACGCTGTCAATGCTGAGCGCGATGCTCGGAGAAGACTACACCCGGCAGACAGTGGACTGCCTGATCGGCTGCGGAGGCGGCTTTGTGGTGGGAGATCTGCTAACAGGGGGCGATGGCTCCTTGGAGTTCTCTAGCGAGGGCTTCCGCGCCTTTATCCTGGACCTAGGCCGGGTCTCTCCAGCGACCTTACCCCCCAGTTTGGGCGATGCCATCACCGCACTATCGACGGCGAACCACGGCAGGGACCTTTCCATGATCTGGAATGAGCGGCTCGCCACGGCGTGTCGGGAGATTTGGCGGAGCCCGGCGGAGACAGCACCGGAGTCCGTGTCGCGCTACGTGATCCGGCACTGGCTGGCGCACCTCCGGCGCAGTGGGGACTGGGATTGCTTCTTCGAGGTGATCCAGGACGTGCGTTTCCTCCAAAGCAAATTTACGCTGACCCCGCAGGGCGTGAGCGACTTCATCAACTCCGCGAACAAAGCCCTGGCAGGCAGTCCCCAGTTGCCCATCAGCCGGGGGGAGGTCGCCTCCTGTCGGCGTCGTTTTCTTCAGACCTACATCGGCATTCTCCGCCGTTGCGCAGACACTTTTGCCCACGACTGGGTGCTGGCCTTCCAGCAACTCTACAATGAAATCCCCGCCAGTCTGGATACCGCCGGCTTCAGGGACCGCCTGCGGGGGGCGCTGGAGGCGAATCTCGGCCCACAACAGGCCCTGTTTCTCCGCACCTTGCATGAGGACAATCAGAGCCCGTCAAAACCTCGCGTGCCGATCCATCACGCGGCACCGGTCACCTCCGTCGCCTTTTCCCCACCCTTGGGTAAAGGAAAGTACAGCTACTTCGTGACGGGTGGTTCCGACCGCATCATCCAATTTGCCCAGACCGAAGCCCAGCGCGAGCCCATCCAGTTCAACACCGCCCCTGGCGTGTTGCGCACGGGCCACGATGACTCCCCAGACATCCGCCAACTGGCTCCCACGAACATCTGCTTCGTTGGTGGTACGGAGGTCATGGCCTACTCCACCGGCACCTGCATCCGCTCGGTGGTCGCATCCCGCATCATTGACGCTGCGCTGGACCCAGAGGCCGCTGCGGACGATGTGCCCCTGGCGGAACGGATCAAACATTACGCCACACCGCCCGCCACACCGCATTCCATTGCCAGCTCCACGAACCCAGACTGCACCCTCTTTGCCGTCGGCTGCTCAGACTGGGTCTGCCGGATTTACGATACCACCTCCCCCAGCCTCGGCCCGGTGGGGGAACTCCTCGTCCCCGTGATGTCGGAAGGCTATCCAACCGGGGGATTCCACCGGGCAGCCGTCGGGGACACTTATGGCTGCGTCGCGATGTCGGCGGACGGCACGCTAGTGGCCATGGGCTGTCCAGACCAATGGGTGCGCATCTGGCGGCTCCAGGCGATTCCCGGTGCCGCGAGGCCTGGTGGCCTGAGGCTGCAGGGCGAACTTATCGCCGAACTCCCCCCCTGCGTGGACCGCCGGGTGGACTCGATCAGCTTTTCGCCAGACTCCCGCCAGCTCCTTGTCGGTGGCGGCTTTGCGCGGGGGATGCTGGAGATTTTTGATCTGGGAACCTGCACCTGTTCCCTGGTCGCAGCGCATGGCAGCAGCATCTGGTCGATCGCCTTCCTGCAATGCCCCGCGACCGCAAAGGGGCGGCGTCTTTTGCTGGTTACGGGCAGCTTTGACCGCACCTTCGCCGTCTGGGACTATGCGCAGGTGCTTGCCGAAGCCCAGGGAGCCGAGGTGGAAAGGCACCTGCCCGGCTGGTCCGGGGTGGAGATCACATCGCGCGCCTACTGCGCCGTCCGCGCCCCGATTCGGGTCGATCCCCTCGCCTCTCGCAACGTCCAGGATGTGGTCATGAGCATTGCCGCGTCTGCGGACGGGCGGAAGCTGATCACGGCTGGTGCTGACTATTCGGCCAGTGTTTGGGATGTGAAGGACGGCTTGCTTGGCACTGCCAACCCCTCCCGTCACCCCGACGCCCACGATAGCTACCTGAATGCTGCCGCCTTTCATCCCGACGGGAAGGCCTACGCAACAGCCGGACCGGATGGCAAGGTCGTCCTGCGCAGCAGCCGGGACAGCACCCGCATCACCAGCAGCACCGCAAAAGCTGGGGCCGCCATCCGGGCGGTGTGCATCGCCCAATGCGGCAGCCGCATGGGCCTTGGCACCGAGGATGGGGCGATGGTGATGACTCTGGACAAGCAGATGAAACTGTCCCAGCCAGAGACGCTCTCCACCGGCAGGGCCATTTACGCCATCGCGCTGCCGCCAGACCCTGCCAGCCCAGTGCGGGCCGTCATCGGGACGGATCATGGCAAGGTCTCCATCATCTATTCCGACCCCTCGTTTAACGCCAGCTACTCCCACGCTGGGGTCGTCCGTGACATCGAATTTTCCGCCGATGGAACCTGGGTCTATAGCGTCGGGGATGACATGCAGGTCAAGGCCTGGAACCTGGATGAGCAGCGACTCGTAGAACTGCCCCAGGGGCATCGGCATCGCGTCAAATCCATCGCCACCAGTCCCGATGGTCGCTACCTGGCCACAGGTGGGCGGCAAACGGTGAATTTGTGGCGCTGGGCAGGTTCAGCGTGGGTCCTGGAAGATCAATTCCGGGGCCATCGCGATGAGATCTGGACCCTGGCCTTTTCCCCGTGCAGCCGCCTGCTTGCCTCGGGATCAAAGGACGGCATCACCCGCGTCTGGGATCTCCAGAGCCCTGCGGAGGCCCGGCGCAGCGCCTGCCTGCCGCGCACCAATTCCATCCTCGCCCTCTGGTTCAGCCCAGACAGCACTCGGCTCCACATTGCGGATGCAGGCCCAGCAGCCCAGCTCCCCGCCTGCACGCAGGTGGCGATTCATGGGCTGTGAACCGTCACACCAACCGCGCAAAACCGCCGCCGATCCCTTGGGGGCCGGCTTCCTCTTTTAGTGCGCCGCGCTCATGCACCCCAGCGATGCCGCCCAGCACGCCGTCGAGCGCGGAGAGGTAGTCCGCGATGTGCTGCGCGGTGTGGGGCCACATGACGTAGAGCTGGCTACTGCTCAGGATACCCTGGTGCAGCAGGCCGCGAATCATCAGGGCCTTGGCAGCAGCGGAATCATCACCGAGGCCGAAGGTGATAGCCGGCGCACAGGGCTGGCCGCTAGTGCTGATCTTCAGCGATGGATGACGCGTCGCGATGTCCCGCAGACCTGACTGAAGAGCCTGCCCCAACTCCGTCACATGGGCCTGCACGCCGACGCGTTGCATCTTCCCGATGCAGGCCAGCGCCGCTGCTGGGCCGATGCCATCGGTCCAATAGCTACTGGAGATAAAGCTGCCATTGGCAGCGTCCATCACAGCGCCCGCGCCCACGACGGCAGCACAGGGGACACCGTTGCTCATGGCCTTTGCGTACACCGCGATATCCGGTTGGACGCCCAGACCCGCGCTGGCCCCAGGAAAGCCGTAACGCCAGCCGCTGGTCACCTCGTCCATCACAAAGACTGCCCCTCGACGATGGCAGGCAGCGATGACCTCCTCCAAAAAGCCATCCCTCGGTGCCTCGGATCGCATTGGCTCCATGACGACGGCGGCAAAATTTTCGCCCAACTTCGCCAGCGCCTTGTCAAAAGAATCACTGTCATTGTAGCGGAAGGGCACTGCGGTCCCGGCCAATTCACGCGGCACCCCTAGCGGAGCCAGCCCCGGCAGCAGATGGCCATCCAGCGACTGATCGTCGGCGAGGTTTGCGGCCAGATACCAATCGCTCCAGCCATGATACCCACAAAAGGCCACGCCACTTTTTCCGCTCGCAGCACGCGCGATGCGGACGGCGAGAGACAGCGCCTCCCCACCCCCACGGGCATAGCGGACCTTGCCCGCCCACGGATGCAGCGACAGGAGCCTCTCTGCCAGCATCGGCTCATCCGGCGAAACCAGCGTGCAATAGCTGCCCATCGTCACACGGCGATGCACAGCGGCATTTACCTCCTCATCCGCATGACCCAAAAGAATCGCGCCGACACCGCCCGTGAAGTCCGTATAGCGCCGCCCCTCCAGATCCCAAATCTCCGCGCCTTTGCAGCGCGAGAAATAGGAAGGCCACTCCACCGGATCAAAGAGGTGCGATCGCTTGGAGAGCAAACCAGTGCCGCAGGAGATCTTCTCCTTAGCGGTGGTCCACAGTTCTGGCCCGCGAGTCGTCACTGGCACAGATTCCCCGCGCAGATGCGGCGCCAGCAGACGCAGGGAGTTCTCACGGAAGACATCCGCGATGTCAGCCTCATTCATCCCCGTGTCCTCACAGGCCTCGCGCAGGCAGAGCAGCGACTCGATGCCCACCAGCGTGTAGTTGCCAAAGATCGTCAGCTTTTCTGCGGCAGGATCTTCAGAATAGATCCAAGTAAAACCATCGCCCTGCGTGATGCATGATCCCCGCAGCTCGCTAACCATGTAGTCGCTACCCCACAGCACCCGACGCGGTCCGAGGATCTCCAGCGCAGCGCGGAACGCACCCGCCTGGGTGACGGCGGAGGTGTCCAAAACGACGTTGTCCAGATCTGCCACCGCCTGGAGTCCTTCCCGGGCATGACGATAATTGAACGACCGCGCGACGTGTGCCAGCACCAGACGGCAGCGTGGGTAACGCCGGCAGAGGCGACGCAGCGCGGCAACGTTATCGGGATCGGTGATGCCGTCGGCACGCATGATGTGCAGGACCATCACGCCGTCGTGATCGTGGCAAACCTCCCACATCCACTCCGGCGCAAAGGACTCGATCGGTGCCTCACGGGTATCCGCCACTGGCGCATAGACACGATAGGGCTTAATGCCGACGAAGACGCCCGTCTGGATCAGCCGTCGCACCTCTGCGGGGTCATCCTCTGGCGCAGCCAGCACCAGTGCCCGGGAATTGCTGGATGTGACGAGCGGCGCGACCTGTTCCTGCAGCCAGGCGTTCTCCCCCGCCCGATCATTCCCAGGGCTGGGAAACCCAAAAAACAGTCCTTCCACCGTCCGCCCCGGCATCCAGCGGGCCATTGCCTCCGAAAAATCTGGCATACCGTAGCCGCGATCATCGTCCAGAAAGACGGGCTTCTTCCCTGGTGCCAAATGGCGGGTGTGAAAGAGGTGCGTGTGCACATCATAGACCTCTTCCGGCACAAAGCCATCAAGGGCGCGCGCCATCAGGCGCAGATCGGTTTCGTTGAGCTGGGTGACGAGTTTCATGGCCATCGAATTCGCAATCCTCGTCCGACCCGCAGTCACCAGATCACTTGAGCGTTAGCTTCTTCATCAGGGCCTTGATGCGCTCGTTGGTTTTGGCGACGACTTCGGAGGACGGGATCTCCTTGTCCACTTGGGACCAGTGTCGGTCAAGGAAATCCAGCAGTTCACCCAGCAGGGCGACGGATTCATCGCGGCGGGTACTTTCACCCAGCTTCGCAAAGTTCGTGCGGAGATCCTCCAGCAGTGCGGGAGAGCCGATGCACAGGGCGCGCGTGTCCGTATCTGGATTTTCCACCACGATGGCAGAGACGATCTCCAAGATACGCATCCAGATCCCGAGATCGACGAGGATCGCCAAGTCTTCATCATGCTGCTCCCGCAAAATCCGCCCCATCTCTGACTGACCGTCCACGACCTCCCGCCGCAGTTCTGGCCATTGGTCCATTTCCGCCATCTTTGCTTGGGCCATCAGCCGCGGCGAGATGCCGTCGGCGATCCCCAGGACGCGGCAGTAGGTGAGCATCTCTTGGTTGTTGTTGCGAAAGGTCTGCGCATCACCCGCCTGGAGGCAGAGGAAGCTATCGCCCACCAGCCCGCCCAGGATAAAGGCAGTCTTGGATCGATCTGGCGAAGGCGTCGGCGGCGGCGGGCGGTAGAGCTGACGCCAGCGCGCCTTGGTGTGCTGCCCCACTGCCTCCATGAAATCCAGTGGCGACTGCTCAGACGTCCAGATCGGCACCACGACAAAAGGGGCCTCCGCAGGCTTCGCGGGGCTGGGCGCAGATCGGGCCGGAACGGCCGTCGCCTGCGCAGGTGGTGGATCCTGCGCCATGACTATGCCGCTAGCCAAAACCAGTGCGCAAAGGAGGGCGCACTGGCCGGTTGGCGGCTCAGAAGCTGAGATAGTCATGGGATTTCCCAGCCACTCTACTCCACAGTTACGCTCTTGGCCAGATTTCTCGGTTTATCGACATCACACCCGCGGGCGACAGCGGTGTAGTAGGCGAGGAGTTGCAGCGGGATCACGGTCAACAGCGGTTGCAGATAGGTCGGGCAGTCGGGGATGTAAATCACATCGTCAGTGATGCGCTCTAGCTCCGTGCGCCCCTCCGTCGTCACCGCGATGACGGGTCCCTTACGGGCGCGGACCTCTTCGATATTGCTGACGTTCTTATCAAAAACCGCGTCGTCTGGGGCGATGAATACGGAGGGCAGCTCTGGCTTCACCAGGGCGATGACCCCGTGCTTTAGCTCCGCGCTGGGGTGACCGCTGGCGTAAATGTAACTGATCTCCTTCATCTTCAGCGCGCCTTCCAGCGCCACTGGATAGTTCAACTGCCGCCCCATGAACAACATGCCGTCTGCGTGAGCATGTTTTTCGGCGATCTCCCGGATGCGATCCGTTTGGTGAAGGATGGAGCTGATCTTATCTGGGATCGCTTCCAGCTCATCGATCATTTCCAGCCCATCGACGCTGGAAAGGTGGTGGATGCGGCCAAAAAGCAGGCCCAACAGCGTAATCACAGCCACCTGGGAGGTGAAGGTCTTCGTCGCCGCTACCCCGATCTCTGGACCGGCATGGATGTACACACCGCCATCACTCTCCCGAGCGATGGTGCTGGCCACGTTGTTCACGACGCCGAGACAGCGGATGCCCTTGCGCTTCGCCTCGCGCAGCGCAGCCAGGGTGTCAATGGTCTCCCCGCTTTGGCTCAGGACGAACTGCAGCGTGTTCTTATCGGTCGGCACGTTGCGGTAGCGGAATTCGCTGGCGATCTCCACCTCCGTCGGGATGCGCGCCATGCTCTCGATCAGGTATTCACCCACCATCGCCGCGTGGAAGGCCGTTCCGCAACCGCTCAGGATGATGCGGTCCACCTGACGCAGTTCCTGCTGGGTCATATTTAGCCCCCCAAGGATCGCCGTGCATTCATCGCGGGAAAGACGGCCGCGCAGGGCATTTTGCAGGGAGATCGGCTGCTCAAAAATCTCCTTCAGCATGAAGTGCTCAAAGTCGCCCTTATCCGCATCGTCTTCGGTGAAGTCCACGCGGCTCACCTTCACCTCCGCTGGCTGCCCTTCATGGGACTGCACGCTGTAACTATCCGCGTGAATGGTCACGATGTCGTAATCGTTCAGATAAACCACGTCCCGCGTGTGGGCCACGAGGGCGGAAACATCGCTGGCAAGGAAGTGCTCCCCCTGTCCCAGCCCCACCACCAGCGGGCTACCCAGGCGCGCACCGACGATCACGCCCGGCACATCCTGGTGCATCACGGCGATACCGTAGGTGCCTTTGACCTTTGAGATGGCGTTCTTCACGGCATGGATCAGGCGCAGTTCGCCGTCTGGCTCTGTGGATCGGTCAAAATACCGCCCCACGAGGTGGGAGAGGACCTCCGTGTCTGTCTCCGAAGAGAAGGTCTCCCCCTGCGCGAGCAGTTGATCCCGCAGGGACTGGTAGTTTTCGATCACCCCATTGTGCACCAAGGCCAGCTTTCCAGTCTGATCACAATGCGGGTGGGCATTGGCGTCCGTTGGCGCGCCATGGGTGGCCCAACGGGTGTGGCTGATGCCCGCATCACCACGGGGACTGATCTCATTGACCGCTTGGCGGAGGTTTTCGATCCGACCTGCGCGCTTCACGACCTGAAACTCTTCGCCACCGCCCATCAGGGCCATGCCGGCGGAGTCATAACCGCGATATTCAAGTCGGCGCAGCCCATCGAGAAGGATGGGGCTCGCCTGACGTTTGCCGATGTAGCCAACAATGCCGCACATAAAAAATAGAGGGGAAAAAGGGGTTTTGGTTCTTTGGGGGTGAACTATCCCGTCCATCACGGACGGGCGGGGAATTTACATCAAAGCCAGTCACGTGCCACAACTCCTATGGTATTTAGGCAATATAGTCGCCAAAAAGGGCCTCAGTACGGCTCAGGCGATGTCCGCGATTTTGACAAGTGCCGACACTCAGCTGCGTTGTAAGAGCATGATTCGGCATCTCTGGTTCCTCTGTATCCTCCTTACCGCCCCCAGCCTGATGGCGGATGAAAAGGAACTCCGCATCCCGCGCCCCGGTGCCACATGGACAGCCGCCCCGCCCCTCACCGCAGCACCCACGCCCACATTTGAAGCGGCGGATTTGGAAGCGATGCGGGATCCACGGTTGATCCAGATCGGCGACCTCTGGCACTGCTATTACACGCTGCGCACGGAAAAGGAGGGCGCGGTGTACTGCCGGACTTCTGCGAATCTCAAAGCCTGGTCAGCCCCCAAAATGGTGGCAGCAGAATCTAAGGCAGCGGCTTTTGGCGTCGCACTAGTCGTGCAACCAGAGCCAGGGCAGTTCTATCTTTTTCGCGGTCAATCCATCGCCAAAAAGGCCGTTGCCCGCGTCTATTTTTCCCAAGATCCGATGAACTTTGGGACCGATAAAAATGCGGATGCCCTGCACGCGGTTTGCAACCTGCCGATGGCCCTTCGCGACGTGTATCAAAGCGATGGCAAATGGTTCATCAAAGCCCAGCGCAACGGCGGCCTCCAAGTAGCCGCCTTGGACTGGCAGCCGCTGGTGGGGCGGGTGGCGCGCCCAGATAAGAAGGACGTCATCCGCGTGGCGTTGTTTGACGATTACGGCAGCTTTGGCAAAGGCGTGCCTCGGGTGAAGGAACTGCTTTCTTCCGTCGGTGGTGTTGAGTTGACGCTCTTTAAGCCAGACTTCCTCAGCCGCAATGGACTGCGCGATTACGACGTCGTCATCTTCACGGGTGGTAGCGGCAGCAAGCAGGCCAACACCATCGGCCTAGCAGGGCGCGAGGCCGTGCGGCGCTTTGTGCACGGCGGCGGCGGTTACATCGGGATCTGCGCGGGGAATTACCTCGCCTGCGACGGTTTTTCCTGGGGTGTAAAGGTCCTGGATGCCAAGACCAAGTCTTCCAAATGGATGCGCGGCCAAGGGGATGTGCAGGTGGAGTTTACGGAGCTCGGTCGCCAGATTCTGGGGATGCCAGCGGGCCTGCTGCCAGTGCGTTACGCCAATGGTCCGGTCTTCCAACCCGCAGATCAGGACGAGATCGGGGACTTCCAGCCCTTGGCCATTTTCCGAACTGAACTCGCTGAAAACGGATCGCCCGTCGGCATCATGACCGGCTCTGCAGCCATGGTCGCCGGTAGCTACGGTAAGGGCCGCGTGCTCTGCAGCAGCCCGCATCCAGAGCAAACCCAGGGCATGGAGCAGTTCATCGAGCGCGCCGTGCGCTGGGCTGGCAGCAGCGATGCGGCGGGTCAGTGAAATCACGCCGTCTGGCGGCCCGTAGTCTCCTGCCCCCAGCGATGGGACCTTTTATGAAAACCGTCTTTTACTCCTGTCTGCTGTTAGGAAGTGTCCTCTCGCTACAAGCGCAGCTTCCCGCGACCTCGCCCTTAACGCCATCGGCAGACTTCGGCGCAGAGATGGTCGCTGGCATAGATCGCTTTTTGCTGCGCGCCATCGATCAGGCCAAGCTTGATCGCGCCGCGCAATGGCCCGGTGATATGGCTGCCCACCGCGAGCATCTAAAGACCATCATCGGTGCCATTGACACACGCCTCCCGATCACCGCGCTCGAGTTCGTCAGTGATACCACATCGCCTGCGCTGCTGTTGGAAACAGATACCGCCCGCATCTTCCGCGTGCGCTGGCCAGTGCTCAACGGTGTGCGGGGAGAGGGCCTCTTCATCCAGCCCAAGCAACCCGCCGTCGCGCGTGTCATCTATCTTCCAGATGCCGATCAGGCACCGGAAAAAGTGGTCGATGAACTCCTCGCCACGAGTGGTTGCGAGATCGTGATCCCCACCCTCATCAGTCGCGCCGCAGACTTCAGCACCAATGAGCGCTTCGGGGTAAAAACCAATGTTCCGCACCGCGAGTGGATCTACCGCCAGTCCTTTGAACTGGGGCGTCACATCATCGGGTATGAAGTGCAAAAGGTGCTGAGCTTGGTGGACTGGATGAAGGCGCAGCCCATGCAGGTGCCCCTGTTGGTCGCGGGTCTCGGTGAAGGTGGCCTCATCGCCATGCATGCGGCGGCCATCGATCCACGCATTGATGCTGCCTATGTGTGGGGCTTTTTTGGACCCCGCGAAGGCCTGTGGTCAGAGCCGCTGGAGCGAAATGTGTTTGGGTTCTTGAAGGAATTCGGCGGCGCAGAGCTCGCCGCGATGATTGCGCCACGCCCGCTCGCGGTGCAGCACCTCGGTTTTCCCACGGTGCAGGGTCCACCCGCAGCCCTACAGGGGCAGCGATCCATCGCCGCACCCGGAAAAATCGGCACACCTAGCCTTGAAGAGGTCCAGGCAGAGATGGATCGCGCACGTCAGATCGTGCCGGGTGATTGGGCGCGCGTCTTCACGGAGGAACATGGCCTCAAGGAAGTCGTGACGCACGTCTTCCCCGCCGCCGTGGCGACCCAAATTCTGTCCGCGACGAAGAACACGGGCAGCGAGATCCGCCTGCCCATCGACGACTCCCGCCAAGAGCGCCAGGTCCGCGAACTGGAGGTCTTTTCCCAACGCCTGCTGGTGGAGACCGAGGCCGAACGCACCACCCAGTTCTGGAAGCCCCTGCCCCTGCAATCGGTGGAGCTCTTTGAAAAGCACACGGTGGCTCAGCGCGAGCGTTTTTGGAACGACGTGATCGGGCGTCTGCCAGATCCTAGCCTGCCCCTGAATCCACGCAGCCGTTTGGTGCGCGAGACTGACAAGGTCGCCATCTACGAAGTGAAGCTGGATGTCTGGGACGATGTCTTTGCCTGGGGATGGTTGGCCGTTCCAAAAGGCCTGAAGCCCGATGAAAAACGCCCCGTCGTCGTCTGCCAACACGGACTCGAGGGCCTACCGGAGGATGTCTATACGGAAGACGAAACTGGCCGGGCCTTCAAAGCCTACAAGGCCTTTGCCCTGCGCCTTGCTGAACAAGGTTATGTGACCTTTGCCCCGCACAATCCCTATCGCGGTCAGGACGCCTTTCGCACGCTCCAGCGGAAGCTGAATCCCCTGGGCAAGACACTGTTTTCCGTCATCATCGGCCAGCATCAGCAGATTTTGTCTTGGTTAAAGCAGCAGCCCTTCACGGACCCACAGCGCATCGCCTTCTACGGCCTCAGCTACGGTGGTAAGAGCGCCATGCGCATCCCCGCAGTTCTCACGGACTATTGCCTCAGCATTTGCTCCGGCGATTTCAATGAATGGGTGCGCAAGTGCGTCAGCAGCGATATGCCGATGAGTTACATCCACACCCACGAATATGAGATCTGGGAATGGAACATGGGGCGCACCTTCAATTACGCAGAGATGGCAGGCCTCATCGCCCCACGTCCCTTCATGGTGGAGCGCGGCCACAACGACGGCGTCGGCACCGATGAATGGGTCAATTATGAATTCGCCAAAGTCAGACGCCTTTACAACAAACTGCAAATCGGCGACCGCACCACCATCGAGCACTTCGACGGCCCCCACACCATCAATGGCCAGGGGACCTTTGAGTTCCTGAAGCGTTGGCTAGAATAGGACAGCTCAAGGCTTCTCCACCGTCCAACCGCGAACCGCAAAGGTGCCAAAGGCAAAGCCGATGCTGAGGTTCGTCTTGGCCGTGGCGAGATCGGCATGCTCCACCGTGGTGGTGAAGTCAGGACCGATCTTGACCGTGGCCGTCGGCCCCTTCAGCGTCACAGCCACTTCCACCCACTCGCCCTGCTTCAGCGCCGGGCCGGGTTTGCCCAGCGCGATGGAGGTGTGGTCGGCAGAGGCGGAGGGAAAGGCGCGGAAGCTCGTGCCATTGGCACTGGAGACAAAGCGGAAGACATGCCCGTTCTCGCCATTGGCGGTGAAGACGACGGACTTAGCCCCATCGACCTTGTACGAAAAACGCACGACCGCGTCGGTGTGCGGCAGATCGTAAAAGATGATCGGGCCGTGGTCTTTGAACTTCTTGTAGAGCTCATCATCCTGGGTGCAGGTAGCCGTCTTGTCCGCAAAGGTCCAGGGGCCACGGGAGGCGCGGCGCCCTGCGAGTTCCGGACCCGAAAAGTCATCCTTGAAGGGCAGAACGCTATCCGCAGCGGCGGAAAGCAATGGCGTGGTGGCGATGAGGGCGAGGAGAAAGGTGCGCAATGTCATGCGCGATGAAACGTCTCCTACGGCGTGGCATTGCAACGAAGTGCGTCCTCAGGGCACCGGATGGAAGGGCCAAAAGAATGGCACCAGCAGGATGATCATCGTCACCAGCGTCAAGGTCAGCAAGCCACCGACCAGCAGGAAATCGGCAAAACGATACTTCCCCGGTCCAACCACAAGAATGCACGAGGGTTCAAAGGGTGTGATCAGCGAGCAAGACGAACTGAGCATCACGCCAAAGGCAAAGGGCCGCGGGTCCACGCCCATCGTGCCAGCGGCATGAAGGGCCACGGGCAGGACGACCAGCGCCGCCGCCGCATTGGACATGGGCTGCGTCAGGATGGCCGCCATCACACAAAAGCCTGCCAGCACTGCCCCTGGACCGAAGGGTGCTAGCTGGCTCATGACCGCATCCGCAATCAGGCGATCCGCGTGGCTATGCTCCATGGCTGTGCCAAAAGCGGTCATCCCAGAGATCAGGATCAGCAGGCGCCAGTCGATGTTTTCGTACGCCGTCTCCAGTGTGACACAGCGCGTCAACACCGCCATCAGCGCGACGATCAAAAACGCGATGGCCGTGGGCACGATGCCAAGACTGCTGAGCACCACCGCCCCGATGAACATTCCCAGCAGCGCCAACCCCCGCCGCCGAGTGTTCGGCGCGAAGTTGTGCTGGCTGATGATGACCATCTCCGAGTTCTCCTCATACGTGCGGATATGCTCCGGCGGCCCCTGGACCAGCAAAAGGTCACCCGCATGCATTCGGATGTCGCCCATGTGATTGACCAATGATCGATCCCCACGCAGGATGGCCAGCACGGAGAGACCGGTGCGCTGGCGAAAGCGGCTCTCCTTCAGCGTGCGGCCCACCAGGCCAGAGCGCGGCGTCAGCACGACCTCCGCAGCCAGCGCGTCGCTGGTATCGATGCCAGAGCTGCGCAGATGCGCGTCCTCCACGATGTCGAGGCCTTCGATCTTCTTCACCCTCATCAGGTTCTGCACCTCCCCGGCCACGAGGACGATGTCTTGTTCCCGAAACTTCACGCTGCGCCGTGGTTCGATCTCGTTGCCATCCCGCACGATGCGCAGGACCTGAAATTCCATCACCGAAAAGTCAGACTTAAACACCCGCTGCCCGATGATCGGCGAATTTGGCAAAATGACGACCTCCGCCAAGTATTGCCGCACGCCACCATCGCCGACACCCCTGCCCTTACTGCGATCCGGCAGCAGACGCACGCCGATGAAGGCCATGTAGAGGATCCCCGTGACGACCAGGATCAGGCCCACGCGGGCGGGCTCGAACATCCCGATCTCGTCCATCCCCGCCTTTTTCAGGAAACCACTGACGGCCACATTCGTCGAGGTGCCGATGACGGTGCAGGTCCCACCCAGGATCGAGGAAAAGGCCAGCCCCATCAGCAACCGCGACGGGGCGATCTTCAGCCGACGGGCGACGCTGGTCACCGGGCCCAGGAACATGGCAGTGACGGTGGTATTGTTCATGAAGGCGGAGACGCCGCCCACGCCGCTCATCAAGACCAGTTGCAGTTGGTTCAGGGAATTCCCAAAACCGCGCATGATCAGGTCCCCCACCGCGTCCAGGACGCCCGTCTCCCGCAGGGCGGCCCCGATGACGAAAATGGCCGCCAACATCACGATGACGTTGCTGCTGAAGCCAGCGAAGGCTTCCTCCACCGACAAAATCCCGGCCAGGACCAAAATCGACAGCAGACCCAGCGTCACGATATCTACAGACACCTTCTCCGTGGCAAACAATGCCACTGCGGTGATGAGCAGGCCGATGACGATCCAGGGTTCCATAAAAAGTGCGGGGCAAGCTTGCGCAGAACCCGCCCCGCCGCCAGTGCCAACCGCGACCCATGGCGGAATTGCCAGAATGTTCCCGGAGGTGACAAAGCTGGATGCACTCCGCCCTTTCCCGGCTAAGACTTCGCACGATGCCCGCCCCTAGCCCCAGCTTCCCCGACTCTGACCACGCCTGGAAAACACGTTTTTTCTGGCTGCTCCTGGGGATGATCGTGGTTCGCGGTTTGTTCCTTGTCTTCTTTGTCGAAAGCACCGATCTGGCCGGGGACGAGGCCTATTATTGGGACTGGGGCCGCCGTCCGGACTGGGGCTACTACAGTAAGCCACCCATGATCGGCTGGCTGAACGCGGTGGCTGGCTGGCTGAGCGGCAATTCCGAGTGGGGTCCGCGAATCGGCGCATTGCTGCTGGGCACGCTGTCTGTCCTGGTGGCATGGTTGTTTGCACGGGCTCTGTTTGGGCTGCGGACCGCTTTTTGGGCAGCGGTCCTGATCGTCTGCACACCCGCCAATGGAGGGCTGAGCCTGTTTTTCACGATTGACGCACCGCTGGTGCTGCTCTGGACGCTGGGGCTGTGGCTCTTCTGGCGCGCGGCGGAGCTGCCGCAGTCTTGGGGGCGCTGGATCTTGCTGGGGCTGGTCCTCGGGTTGGGCGTGCTGAGCAAGCAGATGATGCTGGTTTTCCCCGTCCTGATGCTCCTCTGGGCGGTGCTGAGCCCCGCCGACCGCAGCCTCTTGCGACGCCCGGGCCTCTGGCTGGCGGTGCTGATAGAGCTGGCTTTTCTGACACCGGTCCTGCTGTGGAATGCCCGCCATCAGTGGATCACGGCTCAGCACACCGCGCATCACTTTGATAACAATTCCCAGTCCCTGACGGACTACATCGTGACCTTCCTCCAGTTCCCAGGGCTCCAGGCGCTGGTGTATTCCCCGGTCACCTGGGCGCTGGTCGTGGTGGTGCTCTGGCAGCTATCGCGGCAGTGGCGGGCCATGCCGCGCACGGTGCTTTTGCTGCTGGTCTTCTCCGTCCCGGTGCTGCTGGTCTTTACGCTGCTGGCCCTGCGGCAGGAGATCAATCCCAACTGGCCCGCCGTCTTTTACATCCCCGCCTTTTTGCTGGCTGCCGCTTGGTTTGAGGGGCAGATCACCGGCACGGCCTCGCCCCGGTGGAAAAAGTGGAGCCTCTCGGTCGGGGCCGTTTTTTCCGCGGCGGTCTATGCCCTGGCCCTTGTCGTCCCCGCGCTCGGTTGGACCGGGCACAACACGCTGGATCCCTTCGCCTTCCTGCGCGGTTGGCGGGAGATGGGGGCGGATGTCGGCACCTACCTGGCCCGGGTGCCACGGCCGGATAAGACCTTTGTGGTGGCGCTGGGGCACCGCTACAATGCGGCGGAAATGGCCTTTTACATCCCAGGGCAGCCCACCACCTTTCGCTGGGAACCGGACGGCACAATCATGTCGCAATACGAGATCTGGCCTGCCCCGACGGATCGCGTCGGCTGGGATGCGCTGATCGTTTACCCCGATTCGGAGAAGGGGAAGCTGGACCTCAGCTACTTCATCCGCCGCTTCTTTGCCAAATACGAGAAGCAGGGGGATATCCGCATCGATATCGGCAACGGTCGCGCCCATGATGCGCAGATCTTTTTCTGCCAAGACATGAAGGAATGGCCGCCCTCCAAGCCAGAGCAACTGGCGCGTGACCCGTCAATGAAAGCCCGGATCGAGGGCAAGGAGACCACACAGCCATGAACTGGGAACTGACACTGCTGCACCAGATCAACCGGGACTGGACCCACCCAGGGCTGGACTACCTCATGCCCGCGATCTCTGCCATTGAGGCCTGGCTGCCCTTCCTCATCGCCATCGCCCTGATCACCGCCTGGCGCGGCGGGCGTCATGCGCGGCTGATGGTCCTCTGCCTCGGCCTAGCCATCGGCATCGGGGATGGCATCATCTCCAAGACCCTAAAATCCGCCGTCGGTCGTACCCGCCCCAGGGACATGATGAGCGGGGTGATGATCCGCGATCTGGCACCCGCCAAACCCGGCGTGATGCGGCTCTTTAAAACCCCGATCCAAAAAGTCAGCAAAGAGCCAAAGAAGATCGAGCCCGGCAAGTCCTTCCCCTCCAGCCACACCGTCAACCTCTTCGCCGCAGCCACCGTCGTGGCCATGTTTTACCGGGGTTGGGGCATCGGCCTCTACCTACTGGCCTTGGCCGTCGCCTACTCCCGCATCTACGTGGGTGCCCACTGGCCCGGCGATATCCCACCCTCCGCCGGACTCGGGGTCGTGATCGGCTGGGGCATCACCACGCTGGTGCTCCGGTTGGCGAGACGAAAAGTCAGTTCATCAGACGCAGCGCATCCCTGATCAGGCGATCCGGACCCGCGCTCACATCGTAGCCGGGCTCCTTCACCAGGGCGTTCACCGTCTTTTGCGCATCCGCCTGCTTAAAGCCCAGGGCGATCAGCGCCAGGACCGCATCGCTCTGCGCCTCGCGGCCTGGGTCATGGGAGCCCCGCGCCGTCTCCGCCGCCTGCCAGGCATCCACCACGCCGACCTTGTCTTTGAGTTCCAAAACGATGCGCTCTGCCGTCTTCCCCCCGACGCCTTTGATGCGCGCCAGGGCCTTGGTGTCGTTGTGAATGACCGCGTCCTTAAACGCCGCCACCGGCATCCCGCTGAGCACGGCCAGCCCCATCTTTGGTCCGACGCCAGAGACGCGATCGATCAGCAGCCGGAAGAGGTCCCGCTCCTCCGCCGTCGCAAAACCAAACAGGCTCTGCCCCTGGTCCGTGATGTGGTGATGGGTCAGCAACTGCACCTGCGCCCCTACCGCCGGCAATTTATCAAAGGTGGAAAGCGGGATCAGCACCTGATAGCCCACGCCATTCACATCCACCGTCGCCCCATTTGGCAGCGCCTCCACCAGTTGTCCTCTCACAAAAGCAATCATCCCGCCATCAAGCCCCGCCTGCCCCCAGCTTGCAAGAGCAATTGCAACCCCGGCTCCAAGCACCGCCACGCCCGACCACCCCCCAAATTGACGCAAAAACGGCGCAAATGGCCCTGGAAGCTCGCAAAATCGTTCGGGAGGCATGTCGGTGCCCACCAAACGTCCGCCGTCCAGACGACATCGAGATGCGAACAGGCGCGGCGACGGCCTGGGCCGCCCGGCTGCCGCCGCGCAGGTCGAATGGGTGTGACCGCCGATTCATGTCCGGGGGGCTGCGCGGCCCACGCGCAGGTAGGGCGCTCAGTCCCTTGAGCGCCGGTGAATGAGCAGAGAAAGTTCCGGCGAAGGCTGCGAGCCAGCAGCGCCCGCCTCTTCGCATCACTTTCCCCCATTCATTCGCAGGCTCAGACATCCTGACACGCTTTCGAGACCTTGGGGAGTCAAATGACCGCCCAAGGAAACGCCATGAACCCAGGGTGACCACCCATAGATCCAGGAAGGCCAACAGATTGTCTGAAAAAATGAATCTGTGGGAAGACTGGATTGGGATCAGACCTATTCCCCCGAGGTCAGGATGTCTGACCCTCTCTGAGCAATCCCCGCTGTGCATCACCGGAGCGAAAAACGACCGACTCAGTGGTCAGGACGAATCCTCGCTGTAGCATAAACTCTCGAAGCGGCCGATTGGAAACTCAAGGACCCGAGGCCCGGCAACCCTTCCGATCCGCGAGGTCGGGCTAGGTCCCAGGGGTTCCCAACGTTTAAAGGGGGGACGCTGCATTAATCCGTGAGGTCAGCCCGCGTTTTTTACGCGGATGTCTGGCGTCGATTCCTGGAGGGAGGGCTGCGTCCATCGTGTCAGGTTTGCTTTCGCCCTCGGGCAATGCTGATCCGCACTGCCCGGCGGAGAAGGTCGCACCTTCCTTGTGGCTACAGCCTTCACCCTGCCGCGAGGCAAGGCATCGGCTAGAACTTGACTTCTAGGCCGATGGAAAGCTGGTCTAACTCATCGTAGTTGGTGAGGTCGTCGCCCTTTTTGTAGCTGAGTTTCCAGCCTGCGTAGCTGGTCTGATCCTCAATGAATGGGAGGGAAAGAGCCACTTCCAGCAGACCGTGGAATTCTGAATTATTGAGGATATCCCATTGCCCACGGTACGTGGCGCTCAGCTCCAGCCTTCTCCACAATCCATTGCTGGCGATGTCACCTGGCCGCAGGGCAAAGCCCGCCTCGAAACCCAGCGGGAGCGTGGTCACTAGCCCGTCAGGGGGTGCATCTGCGACGAATCCTGATTGGGAGACATTGCCAAATCCTTTGAGGATGATCTTGTGCAAGATGGCTGGGAGGGCTGATGAGACACCATCTTGATCCCCCTTGACCTTTCGGCGCGTTATGAAGGCATTCAGTCGGTTTTCTTTATCGACGGGCATGTAGTTGAGTTCGGTCAGGAAAGTGGCGTCTTCGAAATCGAAGTTCGTCCTGACCCCCGCTGCGAGCCGGACGACGCCTGCTAGATTCCCCAGTGAATCCTGCAGCCAAAGGCTCGTTGCGGTGGGTTCTCCCTCTTTGACATTGATGAAGTTCATGTCCACACCCATCAAGAAATCCAAGGTGTTGACTTCGGCCTCAGTGCCGTCCTTGGATGAATCTCTGTCATAGCGAACTGCGGGGTAGAAGACATTGAAATTGTTGCGATAACCGAAGATCTTCAATCCGCTGGCCAGGGGCGTGCGATCATCCCCGAAATAGGCAAACGGCAGGTAAAAAACGCCTTTTCCTTGCCAGACCTCGCTGTCTGCGACGCCGTCGCGGGTCCATCCCAAGGTGGCGGGATTATCCTCTTCTTGGGCTTGCTTGTTTTCTGCCGCGTTTGCTCCCACCCCTGGGCGGGAGTCTAGCACGGGGTAGGCGGCCTTAATCCCATCCAGGCTGTCCCGCAGGCGAACTGCGGCGAGAAATTTGCTGAAGCGGCGTTTTTGGTTCTGATCCGCTAGGTTGCCGAGGTAAAGATCGCTACGAAGTTCTGAGCCAGAAGTTGGGTCTTCACCAAAGACGTAATCCAGGGTATTGTTTCGATAGATCAAAACAAAGCGGTCGCGATCAATGCTAAAAGGATTGGACGTGACGGCTTTAGCTGTAAATGAGGACTCCAGGTCGGTGATGGACTGAAGCCTGCGCACCTCCGCGAGTGAGGAAACGGATGCGCGTGCTGCCGTGGGATTTGGGGAGACTCGGGCGGTGCTTTCCGCCTCAGCCTTTGCCTGTCGGTGCTGGCGGACAAGTTGCCACTCCTCATCTGAAAGGCCGTCAGGTTTCGGGGGCTCTGCCGCGCTGGCGACCATACTTGCGGAGAGAATACCAAGAACAACAGCACAGAGCCAACGCATTTTCATAGATGGTGTTAGGGTGATAAGCTATTTGAAGCAACTTGGCGCGAAGGCGAAGATGCTAATGACGTTGATAATCGAATCGAGCGGTATTTGTCCAAATATTTCTTTCGGTGGCGAGATATTCTCTTATGGAGTTTTTAATAAGTGCCAAAACACTGCTGGCTTTAGCCGTGAATCGGGTCGGGACATGGCTGTCCCTGGGGAGGCGCCTGTGCCTGCCCGGCGGTTAGACCACGGGCGTCAAAAGGGGCTTTCCAGTAAAGTGCGCCTCTAAGTTATCGAGGCAAAGCTGGGCCATGGCTCCGCGGGTTTCAAATGTGGCGCTGCCGACGTGGGGTAGGAGGACGGCGTTGGCGCAGGCCAAGAGTGTTTCGGGGATGTCGGGCTCGTTGGCAAAGACATCCAGTCCGGCCCCACGGATCACGTTGCTTTGAAGTGCGGTTGTCAGTGCCAGTTCATCCACCACAGAGCCGCGAGAAATATTGATGAGTGTGCCCTGTGGCCCCAGTGCTACGAGGACCTCGGAATTCACGAGGTGATGAGTCCCTACGCCGCCTGGACAACTGACGATCAGGAAGTCGCTCTGTGCGGCGAGTTGGAGCAACTCTGGGACAAACGTCCAAGGGGTGTCTTGGGGCGTTCGGCCTGTCCAGGTGATCTTGAGTCCGAGGGGTTCCAGCCGTGTGGCGATTGCTTTCCCAATCCGACCGAGACCGATGATCCCTGCTGTCTTACCACGTAGGCTGTGGGCCAGGGGGTAGGCAGCTTTGGTCCACTCGCCCTGGTGCACAAAACGGTTGGCCTGTACCAACTGCCTGCTGGTCATCAGCACCAGGGACACGGCGATGTCTGCCACATCATCCGTCAATACGTCAGGGGTATTGGTAACGCGGACCTGATGATCGCGGCACCAATCCACGGGTACACCATCGTAGCCGACGCCAAAGACGGTGATAATTTCCAGGGAGGGCAGTTTTTCCAACAGTGCCACCGGGGCCACGCTGCCACCTGCCATGACGATGGCACGGATGACGGGACCGACCTCGGCCACCATGGAGTCTCGCCCGCACTCGTCTTCACGGTAATAATCGTGGCAGACGCCGAGAATTCGCAGCGGCTCCATCAAAAATTCTGGCAGGGGTGCCAGGACCATGATGGCCGGCTTGGGCGATGGGAAGTCAGTCATTGCGGGATTACTTGTCCTTCTTCCCGCCAAACATCCGCTTCCAAATCGACTTTTTGGGAGGCTCCTGTGGAGTCGCTGGTGTTGCTGCTGGCTCGGCGGCTGGCTGGGAACCAGGGGTGCCTTGGGGAGGGGACGGGGCCATTTGGGTGAAATCAATCAGGGCGGGGCGCATCGTCGGGCTACGCACATTGAAGTTCACCACCTTTGGTTTCAGTTCTTTCCCATCGGGTCCAAATTCGTGGATCGTTTGCTGGAAGACCTCGCCATTCAGATTCAAGAGCCGCTCTTCTTTAACACGGTTGTACTCGTCAAAAAAGACTTGGAGCCGGGCCTGGAGATTGTCCCGCCCATCATAGATATTGCCCTGGGAGATTTGGCCACGCTCGTTCAAGAGGTAGTGTTTCCGGGCGATCAGGACGCCGTTGGCGCTGTACATCTTTTCCGTTACCTCGCGGGCATTTGGGTTGCTGATCGTTTCCGATTTGGTTCCATCAGGATGCAGCGTGGTACGCCCTAACACGCCCAGCCCACCTTGCTGGGCACCAGCCAAGGCGGCAGTCATTAGCCACAAAACGACAAAAAATGGGAGGCGAAACATGGTCGGAATGATGGAAAGTAGAGGCCATCCACCTTAAGCCCTGAAAGCGAGAGTCTCAATGACAAATCCAGTCCTCACCTATCGTTTCACAAAGCAACCCTTTCCATCTGACATGAGCGCTCCCGCATCGCCGCCCCCATCTTCTGACTGCCCGCCCTTGAGCGAGGAGTGGCAGACTTTTCTTCACGACGTCATTGATCAATTCGATTGCACGACGGGTACCCTGCACCGGTTTGATCCAGGCGATAACCACTTGAAGCTCCTGGCGAGTCAGCGCATCCCTGAGGTATTGATTCCAGTCATCCAGTCCATTCCCATTGGGAAGGGAATTGCAGGGGCCGCCGCCCAACGGCGCGAACCGGTGGAGATCTGCAACCTCCAGACGGACACCTCTGGAGTGGCGAAGCCTGGGGCGAAGCAAACCCAGGTCCAGGGTTCCCTTGCCGTGCCAGTCATGGATGGGGATCGCCTCTGTGGGACCTTGGGCATTGGCAAACTGACGCCCTATGACTTCAGTGATGAGGAAAAGCAGCGGTTGCTGGCCATTGGTGCAGACATCGCGCCGCGAGTCCTGCCTACGGTCTAGCCATCACTTGCGGATCCATCGGGAGCCGAGCGCCACGCTCCATTGGTATTTGCGTGCATGCTCTCGGATCAAAAAGGGCAAATCTGCCTGGAGATCAAGTTCAAAGGACGCCCCGAGTTCCTCCTGCAACCAATCGCGGGTGGAGCCTGCGGGCCAGTTGGCGGGTGGGGTAAACTCCTCCAGCCACGTACAGGGTGTGGTCAAGATCAACTGTCCGCCAGACTTCACAAGGCTCGGGAGCCGTGCCAGCAGACGTGCTGGCTTGGTGAGACGGCACAACAAATTGGCGGCGTGAACGACATCGAACGGTCCGAGGTCTGCCCGCAAATCCATGGCATCCCCTTGCTCAAACTGTGCATTCATGCGGGGGACATCGTCTTGGACCCTGGCGATCAATGAAGTCACGGCACGGCCCTCATCGCGACGTTCATACGCCAACTGTCCGCTCTTGGCGAGCTCCTGCGCCGCCTCAATGAAGCTGTGAGAGAAGTCGATGCCTGTGACTTGCAGACCCAGGGTCGCGAGTTCAAAAGAAGATCTCCCCACCGCGCAGCCAAGATCCAAGGCGGTGTCGCCCTGGGTCAAACGGTCGCCATCGATCAGTTCGGAGACTGTCCGCCGCGCGAAATCGAGTGCGCCAGTTGGTCCATGGGTCCACGGCAGAACCTCCGCAGCGGTTCCATAGTGAAAGAGGAGGTATTCGTCCAGCAATCGCCGGGTCTCGTAGATGTTTGACATCAGCTTTCCAGTGCCCGGAGCAGGTATTCACATGGCTGGAAGTGCTCGATCAAGATTTCCGTCTCGCCTTTGCGTCCCATGCGGACTTGGCTGATGTCAAAATTGGGCGTCTTATGCGGGGCAAAGAGGATGTCATCATGCGTCGCATTCTGGTGGCGTTTGAATTGATCCGGGGTGATGTGACCGCCCAGATGATCATCGCGACCGGTGGCTAGATGGCAGGTCCCCAGCACTTTTTCATCCTGGATGTCCGCTCCTGAAACAGGCAGCACCTGAGTGCCAAAGCCCAGTTCACCCAGAACGCCCGTCATCGGGTCATCCTGGAGCCGGGCGTTGTGTGTATCGATAGTGGCCTGATTGCCAGCGATCAATTCCGCCTTTACGATGCAGCCGCCGATCACGGTCAGCCTGCCCAGGGTGCCATCTTCATACTTCATCGGGAAGTGGCCCTCCGCTCCGGTCGGGACAAAATAAACCTCACCTGCGGGTAAGTTTGCAATGTCGGGTTTATCGCCATGGCAGAGGCCGTGGCTCTTCTGCGCCTCTTGCCCGTCAAGCTCCAGGCGCACAGTCAATTCTTCGCCACCTTCGACGGTGAAGTCGATTTCGACCCAATCGGCACCAGTCATGCAGAGGCGTAACTTCTCCGCGTCGCGGCTGACCTCCCGGTAATCGACCGCGAGCCCGCTATTGAGGATGACATCGTTAAGGCCGTGCAGAGTGGCACCCCGGAAGCCAAATTTTTTCGCGAACTCCGTCAGCGGCGCGGTCGCGGAGAAGGTGGAGATACACAGAATGATGTCGTAGTTAGGGTAAACGTCATTGGTGAGGCTGAGTTCGTTGCCCTCCATATCCACACAGCGGTCTGGCATGTCGAGATTGCTGCCCCCGGTTTCCTGGTAGGCAAACATTTCGCCGCCACTCATGCCAAGTTCATCCATCACGCCGCTTTGCAGTCCCTGATAAAAGCACTCGAAAGCCTTCTGCTGGATGGGGCGGTCTGGGTTCGTGAGGAATGCCATCTTCCTTGCTTCGGAGAGATCTGGGAGGTCAATCAAGATGCAGACCCTGCGGCCCTCGACAGGGTCAAAGACGGAGGACAAGAGGCGGGCAAGATCGAACTCGGGGAACTCGCGATCCGTGGCGGCAGATTGGATGGTAGGCATGTCAAGAACGGGCATGAAACAGAAGGGGTTGAAGGTCAAACGTTTTACGCCACCGTCAGACCCCTAGAAGCACTTTTTTTGTTCAAAATCCGTTTCATAAGCAATGCAAAAACACGTCCTCATCACTGGATGCAGTCGCGGGCTAGGGCTCGCGATGGCCCGCCAATTCGCTGCGGCAGGCTGGCTGGTGTCTGGCTGTGCGCGGTCGGTTAAAGTATTGGAGGAATTGTCTGCGGAGTTATCCGACCCTCACTTTTTTGCCGCTTGTGATGTCTCAGACGATGTCCGGGTGTGCGAATTTTGCGCCCAAGTGATCCAGTCTTGTGGGGTGCCGGACTTAGTGCTGAACAATGCCGCGATGGTCAACCCCAACGCACCCCTGTGGGAGATCAGCGATGACGCTTTTAACCGCATATTGGCAGTCAACGTTAAAGGTACCGCCTCCGTGATGCGCCACCTTTTGCCACCAATGATGGAAAAGGGCGGGGGCGTCATCGTCAATTTTTCATCCGGCTGGGGGCGTAGCGTCGCGCCCGAGGTCGCACCCTACTGCGCAACGAAATGGGCGATCGAGGGACTGTCCCTGGCGGCCGCTCAGGAGACCCGAGGTCGGGTCGCGATCATTCCCTTGAACCCAGGGATCATCGATACCGCGATGCTCCGCTCCTGCTTTGGAGATGATGCTGCGTTCTACCCAGGTGCTGGGGAGTGGGCTCAGCAGGCTGTTCCCTTTCTCATGAAGCTCGGGTTGAAGGACAATGGGCGTTCACTCACAGCGCCGAGTTAGTGGCGACCGCACTCGGTCATTGCCAAACCCTCAGCCAATCCCTATCGTTTGGCCAACATGAAAAATAATCGATTCGTTCTCATCATCTGGCTGCTCATCGCTGCATGCATTATGCCGATGACCGCCAAGGCCCAGTTCAACCGTCCCCGGGGCCAGAGCGAGGCGCAACGCCGTGCGGAGGATGAAGCAAAGGCAAGGGCTGCCGCCCAGGCGGCGGAACAGCGCAGGCAGGCTGAACTGATTCGCGACCTTCAGCACCTTCAACACACCACGCGAGTCCTGGAGCAATCCTTCGCGGGGCACCTTCGCAGTCGCCGTCACTCCGATGCGGACGAAACCTTGCTAGCCGGAGCGCTTGCCGATCTCGCAGACGATGTGGATCACCTCACGAACGATGTCTTTGGCCGTTGCCCGAAGTGTGCCCGCGGCGATAGGCAGCACATTTTCCGCACCTTTCATTTGATGGAATACGCAGCAGAAAATGCTCAGAGACTCTCGTTCGACGCAGGTTACGGTCGCAGCCTGATGGGCTATTTTCGGGATATCGATGAACACATCGAAGGCTTGGCAGCGGCAGGCCTCAGAAACCCGCGTCTTGAGCCCATCGGGCGTGATCGTCACGTGTTCCAGGGCGGTCGTGGCTCATCTCGCGACGAACGCCAACTCATCCTCCCAGAGCTTCGCGTGGAGCCTAGAGCCCATGATCATCCCGACGCCGATGATCATCGGCCTTCCAGTCCTCGGACCATTGACCTTGGTGACGTGCTCGGGCGGCTATTTGGCAAGGATCGCCGGTAGGTTTGCGGCAAGATCGGTAGCGACGGCTTCGTCTCTTTTGACGCCATGAAGTCTTCTTGCTTGTTTGTCGTTCTCTTTGTTACTGGATTCCTTGCCCTTGTAATCCGGGCAGATGCTTCGGAGCGGAAGCCGAATGTCGTGTTCATCTTGGCCGACGATCTCGGCTACGGTGATCTGGGTGCCTATGGGCAGAAGATCATTCGCACACCGAATCTGGACCGCATGGCGACGGAGGGGATGCGCTTCAAGTATCACTATGCTGGCAATGGCGTCTGCGCCCCATCGCGTTGCGTCTTGATGACGGGGAAACATCCGGGCCATGCCTTCATCCGCGACAATCGACAGGGGCATCCTGGTGGGAAGATGGATGCGGGCAAGCCGGAGCATGAAGGTCAGTATCCGATTCCTGATGCGACATTGACCTTGGCAGAGGTGATGAAGAAGGCTGGCTACGCGACGGGTGGCTTTGGCAAGTGGGGCTTGGGTGGGCCTGATACCGATGGGCGTCCGATGAAGCAAGGTTTCGACCGCTGGTTTGGCTATAATTGCCAGGCGGTGGCGCACAACTTTTATCCCACCTACTTATGGGACAATGACAAAACGATCGACCTGACAAACGCCGCCTTTTCCGCGCACGACACGCTGAGGGCGGATGAGAATGGGGACGACCCAACGACCTACAAGCGCTTTCAGGGGACCCAGTACTCGGCAGATCTCATCGCTGAACAGGCTCGACAATTTGCGCGTGATCATAAGGACGAGCCCTTCTTTCTTTATTGGCCGACGACGGTGCCGCACCTCGCCTTGCAGGTGCCGGATGATTCGCTCAAGGAGTACATCGGCCAGTTCGAGGACCCACCCTACAAAGGCGGGAAGGGCTACATCCCGCACTTTTCCCCGCGCGCTGCTTATGCCGCGATGATCACCCGTTTGGATCGTGAGATCGGCCTGCTGATGGACTTGATCAAGGACCTGGGACTGGAAGAGGATACGATCTTTATCTTCTCCAGCGATAACGGAGCCTTGCACGGGACGCATGAGGGTCTCGCTGGAACCGATGCGAATTTTTTCAACTCGTGTGGAGGACTCCGCGATGGTAAAGGTTCGCTCTACGAAGGTGGCATTCGCGAGCCGGGTATCGTGCGCTGGAAGGGGAAGATCCAACCGGGTACGTTGAGTGATCGCGTGACTGGATTTGAGGACTGGATGCCGACGTTGTTAGAACTTGTCGGTGATAAGGCACAGACGCCTAGCGACATCGACGGCATCAGCTTTGCACCGACCCTGCTGGGTCAGAAACAAGACGAGCGCCCGTTTTTGTATCGCGAATTTCCCAGCTATGGTGGCCAGCAGGCGGTGCGCATGGGCAAGTGGAAGGGCGTGCGCCAAAACTTGATGCCACGGCGGGGCAAGGGAAAAGCCAAGGCACCAGAGCCGGTCGTCCGCACGGAGCTCTATGATTTGGATACCGATCCGACGGAAAGCAAAGACATCGCAGCACAGCATCCAGACGTGGTTGCCCAGATCGAAAAGATCATGCGGGAACAGCACACGAACTCCGCCGATTTCCCTTTTCCCGTACTGGATCAGTAGCGGGAAAAGGGCTGGGGCGGATCAGGAGTTGCGCCCGCTCATGGAGAACAGGAGCCCCAAGAAGCCGCCATACAGGGCACCGCGCCACCAAGTCGAAGTCAGTGGGCAGGTGCCAGATGAGCACTGCCCAAAGTAGCCCATCAGCGCACCGAGGGAGGCTCCGATGAGAATGGGGATAATGTAGCGTGTCATGACGGAATCAATTGCAGTGGCCGCCGCCGCAACCGCAGCCGCCGCCACCTTTGGATTTGTCGTCACCGACGGTACTGAGGCCGAGTGGGCAGTAGGCGGGGCACCAGCGGATCAAGCCGGTGAGGAGAGGGATGGCACCAATGGCACCAATCCAGGTGTGATTGATGATGCCGTAGGCAATGAGGCCGAGGCCGACTAGGATGCGAAGGGCACGATCTGCGGTTCCGATATTCTTTTTCATGATGCTGTTGTTGTTTGGGTTGTGGACTGCGCGTTACGATGATTGGCCATGTAGTAGAGAACGGGGACAGCCATGCGGCTGATCAGGAGACTGGCGATTTCTCCGGCCATCAGGGCGATGGCCAGACCTTGGAAGATCGGGTCTGCGAGGATCACCGCAGCGCCGACGACCACGGCCATGGCGGTGAGCAGCATGGGACGAAAGCGCACGGCTCCCGCGTCGATGACGGCCTCGCTCAGCGGCATGCCCTCCCGAATCCGTAGCTCAATGAAGTCCACCAGAATGATGGAATTCCGCACCACGATGCCGCCACCTGCCATGAAGCCTATCATACTGGTCGCTGTAAAGAAGGCATCCATCAGGCCATGCGCAGGCAGGATGCCGACGAGGGAGAAAGGGATGGCAATCATCACGATGGCGGGTGTGATGAAACTGCGGAACCAGCCGACCATCAGCACATAAATCAGGATCAAACAGGCACCAAAGGCGGCCCCAAGATCGCGGAAGACCTCAATGGTGATGTGCCACTCCCCATCCCACTTCATGGAAGGTTCTTCATCGCTGAAGGGCATGGATGCATTCAGGATCTTGAGCTCTGCGCCACTGCCGCCGAACTCTTTGGTGTCCAACTTTTTCAATGCCTCGTTCATCTGAAAGATGGCATAAACGGGACTTTCCACGATGCCAGCCACGTCACCGATGACGTAAGTGACGGGCATGAGGTTCTTGTGGTAGCGGCTCTTTTCTACGGTGACTGTTTCGACCGTGACAAGCTCGCGCAGCGGGATCAGCGGCACTCCTTCTTGCGCACCGGGTTCTGGGAGGGCATTGGCATCTCCGGAACGCACCCGCAGTGCGAGCAGGTCTTCTGGAGTGGTCTTGGCAGAGCGGGGTAGCTCTAGCAGAACATGCACATCTTCTTTTTCTGCGGGCTGGTGTAGGAGATCGACGGCTTGGCCGTCCACCGCAATCTTTAAGGTTTGAGAGATGGTGGCGGCACTGATGCCATGCAGGGCGGCCTTTTCTTTGTCGATGACAAAACGGGCCTTTTGTTGGTCGGCCTCGATGTACCAATCCACATCGACGACGCCGGGTGTGGCTTTGAAGATGTCGCGCACACGTTCCGCCATCTTCAGGCGGCCTTCTTCGGTCGGGCCATAGATTTCTGCGACCAAGGTCTGTAGCACTGGCGGTCCAGGGGGAACTTCTGCGACGGCGACTCGGGCGTTGTAGCGCGCGGCGATCTCGGTGACGCGCGGGCGGATGCGTTTTGCGATGTCGTGGGATTGGGCGGTGCGTTCGTGTTTGCCAACGAGGTTGACCTGAATATCCGCGACATTGGCACCGCGCCGCATGAAGTAGTGCCGGACGAGGCCATTGAAGTTGTAGGGCGATGCGGTGCCTGTATAGACCTGATAGTTGGTGACTTCTGGCTCCACACGAATCGCAGCGGCCATCTCGCGGGCGACTGCGGCAGTTTGCTCCAGGGAACTGCCTTCGGGCATATTGAGGATGACTTGGAACTCGCTCTTATTGTCAAAGGGAAGCATCTTCACCTTCACCCACCCAAGACCGACGGTGGCCATGGAGGCAAGCAGGAGTCCGGTAATGCCGATGAGAAATACCCAACGCCACAGCGTGGAGTGGATCAGTGGCCCCATCATGCGGCGGTAGAGCTTTGTGAAGAAGTCCTCTGCGTGTTCGGAGGCGAGGTGATGGTGGCTGCCTTCAACGGCGACGCCTTCGGTCAATTGCGAGTATTTTTTCCCCCAGCGCAAAATGCGGATGGATGCCCATGGCGTCACGATAAATGCGATGAGCAGGGACCAAAACATTGCTGCACTGGCACCGATGGGGATGGGCCGCATGTAGGGCCCCATGAGGCCACCCACGAAGGCCATCGGCAATACGGCCGCGATGACGGCAAAGGTGGCGAGGATGGTGGGATTCCCGACTTCACCGACAGCTTCCACGGCGATGGCTGACCAGCTTCGGCCCTTGTTGTGTGGTAGGTGGAAGTGGCGGACGATGTTTTCTACCACCACGATGGCGTCATCCACGAGGATGCCGATACTGAAGATCAGCGCAAAGAGCGTGATGCGATTCAGGGTGAATCCATAGAGGTAAAAGATGAGCAGAGTCAGCGCTAGCGTCGCTGGAATGGCGACTGCGACGATCCCTGATTCCCGCCAGCCGAGGGTGAGCCAGATCAGAATCGCGACGCTGAAGACAGCGATGCCCATGTGCAGGAGCAGTTCGTTGGACTTTTCGGAGGCGGTCTCCCCGTAGTTGCGGGTGATGCTGATTTCGACATCGGCGGGGATGACGCTGCCCTTCAGGGTATCCACCTTGCGCAGCACTTCTTCAGCGACGGTGATGGCGTTGGCTCCAGGGCGCTTTGCGATGCTCAACGTGACGGCGGGCTGGTCTGCGGCAGATTCCGGCAGGCTCTTGGTCGCACCGCTGCCGTAGAAGACGTAGTCGGTGGCTTCTGCGGCACCATCAATGATGTCTGCGACCTCCCGCAGATACACTGGGCGACCGCTGAAGACGCCGACGACGACATTGCCGACGTCCTCAGAGGTTTTTAAGAAGGCACCGGTCTCGATGAGGATCTCGCTATTGCCGGTGGTGAGCCCGCCCGCGCGGAATTGTCGATTGGCCTGCTGCAGCATCGGGACCAGTCCCACGGCGCTAAGGTTGCGTGCCGCCAGTCTCACAGGGTCCAATTGCACCCGCACTGCCCGACGCGCACCACCGATGAGTGTGGTCTCTGCGACCAGGGGCACTTGCTTGATACTCTCATCCACCTGCGCGGCGAGCCGACGCAGTGTCAAATGGTCGTAGCGGTTGCTGTGAAACGTCAGGGCAAGGATGGGGACATCGTCGATGGATTTGGGCTTGATGAGGGGCGCACTGACACCCATCGGGATGCGGTCGAAGTTCGAGCGCAACTTCTCGGTGAGTTTGACGAGACTGCTCTCGGGATCCTCGCCCACCTTGAAGCGGACGATAACCAGGCTCTCACTGTCGCGGGAGGTGCTGTAGAGGTATTCGACGCCGGAGATCTCCCAGAGGAGTTTTTCCATCGGACGTGTGGCGCGCTCCTCCACTTCCTTGGCGCTGGAGCCTGGCATGGACACCATCACATCGATCATCGGCACTTTGATCTGCGGCTCTTCTTCGCGCGGCAACAGCACAATGGCTGCTGCGCCAAGCAAGACTGCTGCGACGATGATCAGCGGCGTCAGTTTTGAGTCGATGAAGGCAGCGGCGATCCGACCTGCGATGCCGTGAGACTCTGGGGACTGTTCGGTGGGGGAGCTCATGGTTTCACGGTGATGGGTTGGCCATCCTGGAGGCGGGCGATGTCATGGATGATGACGGCTTCTCCTTCTTCGAGGCCGGACAGGATTTCTGTCCCTGCGGTCGTGGTTTTCCCTGTCTTTACGAGTCGAAGTTGGGCGCGTCCTTCGGTCGCAACGAAGACGATCTCCATTTGTCCGCGCTTGATGACGGCGTTGGCTGGAACCATGAGCGATTGCGCGTCTGCGACGGGGACGGAGACTCGCCCAAACTGCCCTGTGCGCAAACCGTCGGTCTGTGGGAGATCAAATTTGACCTGAAAGGTGCGGCTGACAGCATCGGCGATGGGGGCGATCTCGCTGACGGTGGCGTCCAGCGGTGTGGCGATGGAGGCTACCTTGACCTGCATCTTGGCACCGAGCTTGATGCGATCCAGGATGGCCTCGGGCAGGTCTGCCTCGAAGCGGAGGTTGGTGGGGGCCTCAATTTCAAGCAGGGGCTTGCCCGGCATGGCGAGATCTCCCACCTCTGCCAGCTTCCTCGTGATGACGCCATCAAAGGGTACTGTGACGCTCGCATATCCGAGCATGGTCTCGGCCTCGCTGACTCCGGCCTTGGCGATCTTCAGACGGGCATCTGCGTTGTCGAACTCCTGCTTCGTCGCGGCATTCGCGGCCAGCAATTGGGTGTAGCGCGCCATCTCCTTTTCTGCTTGATCCAGGGCTGCGCGGGCTTGCGCCAGCTTGGCATCGATCTCCTGGACATCCAGACGGACGAGGAGGTCGCCCTTTTTCACCACCTGACCCGGTGTGGCGAGATAGTCGAGAATGCGCCCGCTGACTTTGGCCTCCACCTGCGCCCGCTGGCGGGATCGCACGGTGCCGACGACTTCTTCAAAAGCTTGCATCGTCTGGGTGGTGATTTTTTGCGTCTGCACCGCGATGGCTGGTCGATCATCTGGCGCGGAGGCGTGAGGAGCGACTTCGTGTTTTCCACACGAGGCCAGCATCAGGAGAAAGGGGAGGAGGGGAAACGACTTCATGAGTTCGGGAGAGGCTGAATTACTCACAGCACTTGCTGCCTTTGCCGACTCCAAGCTTGCCAAGAATCGTCTCAGCAGGGCAAAAGCCAGTGAAGGCGGATTGGAGGAGGTTAGCCCCGACGAAGACAGATAGCCAGATCCAGTTTGGGTGGACCCAATGGGCGAGGGCGACACTGGTGAGGACAAAGGTGCCTGCGAGGGCGCGGATGGCGTTTTCGAGTTTCATGGTGTTGTTATATGTAACTATATGAGTCTATACGCATATAACAAATGTGTGCAACTTGTTTTTGCTGCTGGGCAAGGTGCGGAAGGATTTGGTGGACGGATCGGCATTCTGAGCCAATCTAGCCCAGTAGCTATATACGCCTATACGCATACTTTGAAGTGCGTGGCATCCCCCACCCGTCATGCCTACCAAAACCAAAGCTAAAACTGCCCCTCCCGCCGTATCCGATGAGGCCTTGGCCATGATCGCCTCTTGGTTTCGCGTCCTGTCAGAGCCGAGTCGGCTCAAAATCTTGCGGGCGCTGGAGGAGGGTGATAAGAACATCACGGAGCTTGTCACCGCCACCGGTCTCACGCAGGCAAACGTCTCGCGTCACGTGCAGTCTCTGGTCGATGCAGGGATCGTGGGGCGCCGCAAAATTGGGCTCGTGACCATTTGTTACATTGCAGATCCGAGCATTCACCAACTGTGCAACACTGTGTGCGCCAATCTACAGGAGCGTTTGTCCCAACAAGTAAAACGACTCGGCGGTTAGCGGCATGAGGTCGCGAGTGAGCCTGCGGCGGTAGTTTGAGGGATTGGAAACATGAATTCGCGACTTCCATGGATCATCGTCGGTGCTGTAGCTGCGGTTATTGGCGTGCTTTGGTGGCTGACGGACGACGTCCGGGGCATCGCTTGGGCACGATACGTCGTGAAGCGGAAGTTTCCCAACCAGGACATACTTCTGCCGGATGCCTACGCTGCGGCCCTGGCGGCGGAGGATGAACCCCAAGTTCTGGATGTGCGCAGCGTGGAGGAGTTTGAGGTCAGTCATTTAATGGGGGCGACGCGGGTGGATGTGGATGCGCCGTCATGCGGGGTGGGGCTCGATGCAGCGCGCACCGTCTATGTCTATTGCGCTGGTGGCTACCGTGCTGCGCGGTATGCGGAGCGTTTGAAGAACGCCGGGATTCCGAAAGTGGTGAATCTTTCTGGCGGCATCTTTGCCTGGGCAAACGATGGGCACCCGATTGTTCAGGACGGGCAGACTGCGGCCCGCGTCCATTCCGGTAGTTCTTGGTTTCGGCGATTATTGAAGCCCTCGTTACGTTAACTCATTCTTCCAACCTCATGAAAACGCACTACATCCTCACCATCGTTGCGGCACTTGGCGGCATCGCTTTCTCCCAAACGCCAGAGCCTGGCGCTAGTCCAACGATCAACGCAAAGTTCCGCGATCCCGAATTGAAAGTGGACGAGTGGGCCGGAAAGTTCGAGACGGAAAGTCGCGAAGTATTCGCGATGCGGCGTCAAATCGTCTCTGCTATGAAACTGACCCCAGGCATGGCTGTCGCAGATGTCGGAGCAGGCACCGGGCTTTTCACGGTGCCGATGGCAGTAGGTGTCGGGAAAGAGGGGAAGGTGTTCGCGGTGGATATCTCCCCCAAGTTCATTGAGCACCTTCAAGCACGCGCGAAGACCACCGGTCTTGAAAACATCCAGACCGTTCTATGCACGGAGAGCAGCACGGAACTGCCAGCGGCGTCCATTGATTTGGCGTTCATCTGTGATACCTATCACCACTTCGAACACCCGGCCAAAACCCTGGAAAGCCTGTATGCAGCCATGAAGCCGGGCGGTCGCCTAGTGTTGGTGGACTTCAAAAGAATCGAAGGGCAGAGCAGCGATTTCATCATGGGCCACGTGCGTGCAGGCCAAGAAGTCTTTGAGGCCGAGATCGCCGCTGCCGGTTTCAAGAAGACGGGTGAGGAAGGATTCCTCAAGGAGAACTATTTCGCGACCTTTGTGAAGGTGGAGAAGTAGTGCGTCGAGGAGGATCTAGCGTGGTAGCAGGGTCCTCAGTGTGCTTCGGCACGATTCTTTCACGAGGTTGTGACCGTCTTGATGGATTGCGGCAAGGCACCACTCGATAAACTCTGAAACCTTGCCGCGATCTGCACTGCCGTCGGTGATTGACTGTCGAATCTCTGTCATAAGGTTCTTCAACAGCAGGGAGTCATCGCTCGTCACATAGTCGTGGGCGATCCATGCGACTCGAAGTTTTGTGCGCGTGGTGGGGTCTGGCTCATCCCAAACTGCAAGAATCTGCCTTGGGAGGTGGTAGCGACCATTGATATTCCTTTCTTGTCCACCGTAAACGTACGCGGAATCGGATTCGACGTCGATCCCGTCTTTCGTCGCGATTTGTCTCAGTCGTTTGTCAGTGTTTCGCAGATTTAGGTTGTAGATCGAGATTAGCCAAGGCCTCAAACTGTGGGTAGTGGAGTGGAGATGAGGAAGAGTTATTTTTTCAAGCTCTGTGAGGTATTTTCGATCTTCAGTCTTGAGGGCAAGTTGGCACAGTTGGTCCACGCAAGCAGTGTTCCAGGAGCTCGTTTGGGCGCAGTAAGCGATAAGATCGACCCAATACTGAATTGCATCATCCCGCCGCATCAGTGCGATGCCCGCATGGTCAGCCGTGCCGAACCAATCATCGGATGGCCTTCGCAGTTTTCTTGCAAGCGCATCATCGATGAGCTTGGTCGGGTAACGCATGGGATCGTCAGGTGGGACCAAACGATCGATACTTGCATTCACGGCCTCCTTCGTATCGAGATTGTTGTTTGCGGCGACAAAGGCCAATAGGGCATCCACTTCTTGGGGCGAGAGTTTGCCGTCCGGTGCGTAAGGTTCGAAGATTTGGCGGAGTTCTGGAGTTGCCTGATCCTTGATCCGCACTGCGGCAGTGGGATCCAGTTTTGTGATCGTCTTGTAAATGGAAATAGCCCACTTCGCGTATAATTTTGGATCCGCATCCAGGATCAGAGATTCTATCCCGCTGAGGTACTCAGTTTGGTCCAGCTCCTTCAGTCTTCCCAGTGCCCAATAAGCGCCCGCGTCTTTAGATTTGGCCCATTCGGCCAGTGTAGGGACGTTGTTGCGTTCGGCAAGTTGGCGTCTGACCAATGGGATGCTCCGCCGCAAGCTTGCGGAGAAGTCTGCCTTCAGTTTCTCAGTCAGCTCCCTCAGTCGATGGGTTTCCGGAGAATCGCCTAAATAGTCAGAACGTTGAGAGGGGGTCAATCTCTGCCAGAGTTGGTCGCGCTCGATCTCGTCTTTGCTGGGAGCTTTCAATTGGGTTGCGACAGCGTCGAGCGCGTCATGGATGGGGAGTCCATCTTGGCCGCCCGCCTCCAACGCCATTTGGAGTAGATCGGGCGGCAGCTCTGAGGCAAGTGGCACCAGCTTCTCCAGGAACGACAGGATGCTGGCATGTCTTCGCTTCATCGCTAGTGCTTTCACATCAGCAGAGCGAGAGTCGTACCTGCCGAAGTGATCGATGTGGAGAAAATCACCCGTAAAGCCCCATTGTTTTGGCAATTCACTCTCAATGAGATGGCAAATCAAGTTGGTGGCGACTACATGGTTGTACTTCCCCCGCCAGCGGTCAGCCAATGTGTCGTCCTGGTGCCCCGAGTAAACGCCGCCCTCCAGGTTCATGGAGGTCCCCCCGTTATCAGCGGTGTAAGTTACAGTTGCAGATCCATCGGCGGTGGAGAAACTCATCTCAAATCCCGAATTGTGAGTTCTCCACCGGTCATAGCTGCGGACTCGGTCCAGCCACCAGATTGTGTGTGCAAGATGGGTCGCGACTTCATCGGAGAGCGGTCGCCAGTCAAAAAAGTATTCCACTGAGTCGTCCAAGGCGTCGTAGTAAGCAGCGCCGGTTGAGGCTGACCGAGCGTGGGCCAACCAGCAGTTTCCTGGTTCAATGGAGATCAGGAAGGTCCAATCACGAAAGTCGTAGCAGCCGGACGATTGGTGCCGCAGGAGTAACCGTCCCTTCGGTGGTGGCTGCCTTCCGTCCCGATCATCAATGGCTAATTGATAGCGCATGGCATTGGGCCCGCTGCGATTCATCTCCGCCATCGCAAGAGCCGCTTTCTTGGGAGGAAGGGTCCAGAAATCTTTAGGCGCTTCAATTCGCTGGGCGTGTTCTGCCGCATAGCTAAAGCGGTCGCGGCCTGGCCCCATGAACTCAAAAAGCTCTGCGTCCGAAAGGGATTGCCGCGACTGCTTTTCGTATGCTCGCGGCGGTGGGGGGCGCGGTGCATTGACTCTGCCCGCCGTCTCATCAGAAGCTGAAACAACGGGATAACCGAGCCCACCTCGGCTGGCCCAATGCTTGAGTTCGAGTTCGGCCGCTGCCTCGTCGTTGGGTAAGACTGCAAAATGTTGCCCTACTCCCCCCGCTGGACCTTCGAATTTTCGATTTTGTGCATTCCAGCGAAATCGGGCTTGTATGTCTGACGGCTTCGCGTCTGGAAAGAGCACCACATCCCATCCCTCCTCCGCTGACCCCCGCAGATCCCACGTGTAGCTATTGAGGAAGGTGTCGGAGTCACGCGGATGCCAATTCAGGATCACACGAAGCAGAGTGCGGGGATTCTTTTCAACAGTGCGGATGCTCAGTATGTCGGTGGTCTGGCTGCTCGTTCCTTCCACCCAGACAGAGTCGGCTTCCACACGTTCGATCAGCTTGTCGCCATTGATGTCAATCAGGCAACCGTCTTGAATGAGGTTGTCAGCATCGAAGACCTCGCTCGGTGAACCGTTCTGATGGAACACTTCGACGACACGGTCCGTGAGCCGCTCTGCCGATGAGGGGTGGAATGCCCGACTCTGGAAGAAGAGTTCTTGAGGACGCGGGACTTGGTAGTCATCCGAACTGGGCTCATCGTCGAGCGATGACAGTGTATAGCTGATAATGTAGAGAGGACGGCTCAGGCCCCTTTGCGGACACCGCAATACTCGCAAATTTTGATGCTCCTTGACGAACTGCTCAAAGGGCTCGTCGTTCTCAGCGGCCAATTCAAAGTATGCCCTTAATTGGGTGTCCGGCACCAACAGTCGATCCATGATCGACTCTGCGTAGCAGGTGCAATTCCCCCAGAGCAAGGCAGTGCAGCTCAGGATGTTTAGAAACAAGCGCATGGGAGAGATAATGCGACGATACTGTAAGAAAAGTCAATGATTTCTGATGGAACGGACCTGCGCGGCAATTTTCCGAGTGTGACTGGGTGATGATCTGGGAATAGTGCGTGCATGTGAGGCGAGGTGATGTTTGATCGGTCCTGTCTTATGGATTCCTCTGTCGAACCGCCACCGTTGCCTCCATCCCTGGTCACACCTCCACGGTATTGCTGTGCAAAGTTCGGGGCGGTCTTGGCTTTGTTGGTGATTCTGGCGTGTGCGGTGTACGTGGTGCGGGCCCATTCCGTGGAGAGGGGAGAGGTGGATCACACTCCCGCAACGAGTCCCAACCGCATGCTGGAACTGGTCGGGCGGTACGCTGTCGGTGTGAAAGGGCTGATGCAGCAGACGGGTCAGTGGAAGCCGGAATTGACGGGGGCGATGCTGGATGGGACTGAAAATCTGGCGCGGAGTGATGCGGACGCTTTGCGGGTTTTGATCTTGAAGGGTTGGCTGAATGAGGTCTGGCCTCCTGAGTCCGACTTGGATGCAATCGCTCTGAAGAATGACTCTCTCCAGCGGGATGTGAAGGCGATCCAGGCGATGATGAGCACGCAAGGAAAGGTGGAGGAGGAAGAGTGGAAGCGGTTGCTGCTGCGGCATGGCTGGATCGTGCGGTTGATGCGGGCGCAAACGAATGAGGGGGATGCAGCGGGGCGGGATATTCTTGTAAAGGAGGCGACCGTCACGGCGATGACATTGCTCGCTGGGGGCATGATGGGAATGTTGGCAGCTGTGGCTGGGGTGGTCCTGATGTTTCTGGCGATCTCCCGCATTCGAAGTGGAAAGATCCGATTTGCCTTGGTGCCCCGCACGCGGGAGACGGGGGGACTTTTGCTGGAGGGTTTTGCGATCTATCTGACTCTGTTTTTGGTGCTGCCGATGGGGCTTCGGGCGCTTTCGGTGGAGTTGCCAAGGTGGGCGTTGTATGCACCGATGCTGGTGGCGCTGCTCGCCGGAATGGCCTGGCCGCTACTGCGCGGAATGACGCGAACTTTGTGGCGAGACTCTCTGGGACTGCACCGAGGTGCGGGCGTTTGGAGGGAAGTAGGCGCAGGACTCCTAGGGTGGTTGGCAGGACTGCCGCTGATGATTCTGGGGATGATCGCCGCTTCGTGGATCATCAAGTACACCGGCGAGTATCCATCGCACCCAATCATTGAGGTTTTTGCTGGCAATGCCTGGGCGAAGTTGGGCGCTGTGGTGCTGGCTGTGGTTTGGGCTCCGGTCTCTGAGGAGGTCATGTTTCGCGGTCTTTTGTTTCCCGGTTTATCTGCGTGGCTGCGTTGGCTCTTGGGAGCTGTTTCTGGTGCGTTTATTTTCGCGGTAATTCATCCCCAGGGCTGGGCGGGTGTGCCCGCGATCATGGCATTGGCGATCGCCTTCTCACTGCTGCGGATGTGGCGGCAAAGCTTGATCGCGCCAATGACGGCCCACGCTCTGAACAATGGGATCATGTGCGCCATGATGCTCATGATGTGGTGAGGCACCAGCGGAAGGGGGGGCACGGGGTAGGTTTCGCTGTGGGTCGGGTATTTGTCACACTTTGGCGACCGAGGCGCTAGAATTCCTGCAATGCCTTTGCTTTCCTCAGACATGCTCCTATCCTCTGCTCACACTTTCCAACCATGAAAATTCCAGGTCTTCAGTGGATTGCGCGCTCGTTGAGCACGCTCGTCGGAGATTTTAGCTGGAGGCCGCCCGGGTGGTTGCGATGGTTGTGTGGCACTCTCTGGGGCAGCGTTCACGGTCATCCTAAGCGATGGATCTTTTCACTGCTTGGATTGGGCTTGTTGACCGTGGGAGGCATGAAGGGCTGGGACTGGTGGGAGGCTCATCGCCCGCGCCCGAAGGTTCAGGTGGTCGAACGGAAAACGACGATCAAGATCGACAAACCTGGACTCGCCGAAGTCGATGACGAAGGTCTAGTGACGCCGTGCCCGTTGCGGCTGAGGTTCTCCCAGTCGGCGGCACCTTTGGACTTGATCGGCAAGGATCTAACGGAAGGCCAGATCCTGCTCTCGCCAGTGACTGAGGGAACCTGGAAATGGGCGAGCGACAAAGTGCTGACCTTTCTCCCAGCCAAAGACTGGCCTGCCGGGACGAACTATGAAGTGAAATTGCAACCCGCCACTCTGGCCAAGGAAACGATCCTGGAGAGCGCCGTGGTGACGTTCGCGTCTGAGCCACTGGTGATCACCTTGGACGAAGCGGAATTTTACACGGACGTTCAGGACCCGACGATTCATCAGGTGGTCACCAAGATCACCAGCTCACATCCTCTGGACAAGGCGGACCTTGAGAAGCATATCGGCATTGAAGTGTTCGGCGGATCGCCCGTCTTCACTTGGAAGGACAAGACTCCCGCGAAACCTTTCAACCTCGTTGAAGGAAATCACCAGAAGCAGTTTTGGATTCGCACGACACGCATCGCCGTGCCGGACAAGGAAGACTTTGTCAAAGTCTCCCTCAGCGAAGGGATCACTAGCCTCAATGGCGGCGCTCCCACGGCAAAGGCGCTCGCGGCAAAGGTGCGCGTGCCGGATGCGCTCACGGGCTTTCTGATCAAAGGGGTCGATCCCACCATCGTTCGAACGGAGGAGGGCGAACCGCAGCAGTTTGTGTTCATCGACACCGAAGGTTACGTGGCCGGGCCAGAGTTGGCGAAGCATCTGGAGGCTTGGCTGCTGCCACTCGACAAGCCCGCAACGGCGAAGAGCCCGCTGAGCGAAGACCATGATTGGTCTGTCGGAGAGGTGACGGCTGACGTTTTAAAGTTGGCCAAGCGCATCCCGCTCAAACATGTCGAAACTGAGGCTGCGGTGACATCGCGGCATTCCTTCCAGTTCCTGGTGGAGGAGCCCGGGAGGCTGTATTTGCGGGTGCCAGCCGGGTTGCAAGCCTTGGGAGGATTTCGTCTGGCCAAGGAATGGCAGTCGGTCATCAGCACGCCGGACTTTCCGCAGGAAATCGAGATCCTCGGTAAGGGCGGTCTGCTGGCGCTCAATGGCGAGCGCAAGCTATCGATCAAATCACGCGGCACCAGTCACATCCGCTACACTGTCGCCCGGGTGCCGGCCGGTCAGGTGAATCACTTGGTGAACATGACGGAGGGTGATTTTGAATCGCCACAGTTTCAGGCCCAGTGGCTTTTCAACGAAGAAAACATCGCCCGCATCAGTCGGACTGTTCAACCGGTGGCGATCAAGAACGACTACGAGGCAAACTACAGCACCTTCGATTTTTCGCCCGAACTTCAGCGCCCCGATGCCAGTGATCCTGATGCTTCGCGCGGCCTGTTTTTCATCACCGCGCAGGCCGTGCATCCCCGGACAGAGGAGGACGGACGCCCAGACGAAGATGACGATGATGCCGACCCAGACTGGGCTATCGATCAGGAGGTGAGCACGAGACGGTTTGTCTTGATGACAGACCTGGGCCTGCTGGTGAAGTCGTCTGCGGATCAATCAACGGACGTGTTTGTGCAATCCATCCAGCGCGGTGAACCGGTGGCCGGGGTGCAGGTCCAGGTGCTGGCAAAGAACGGTGAATTCCTGGATACGCAGATCACGGGTGCGGATGGCCATGTGAAGTTCCCACCGATGGAGCACCTCAAGAAAGAGAAAGAACCGGTGGCTTTGATCGCACGCCTTGGCACTGACCTGTCGTTCTTTCCTGCCAAACGACCCGACCGCCTGCTGGATTTCTCCCGCTTTGACACGGACGGCATCCTGGCCTCGGAGCGTGAGGCGCTTGATGCGTATTTGTTCACCGAGCGCGGTGTCTATCGGCCAGGAGATACAGTGCATCTGGCGGCCATCGTGCGGCAGCGCGATTGGCAGGGGAAACTGGGCGGACTGCCGGTGGAGATCCAGGTGCTTGACTCTCATGATGTCGAGGTGGACAGCCAGCGTCTGGCCCTCAGTGACGACGGTTACATCACCTGGGATTGTGCGACGGATGAAGCGAATCCCACGGGCACCTACCAAGCCACGCTCTATTTGATTCAGCCGAAAGGTGATGATGAAGAGGGCCGTCGCCAGTTCCTCGGGCGCACTGCCTTCCGGGTCGAAGACTTTCAACCTGACCGCATGAAGTTGGCCACGGAGTTCAGCACACCAGCGGATGCCGGCTGGGTCAATGGACGTGATGTGCGTGCCACCGCCACGGTACAGACCTTGTTTGGTTTCGCCGCAGCGGACCGTCGCTTGAAGGCAAAGATGAATCTTTCGCCAGCCGACTTTAACTTTCCACAGCACCCCGGCTATGTCTTCCACAACCGCCAAGACGGTGAGGAAACGCCATTCGCCAGCAAGACCATTGAGCTGGGAGAACTGCGCAGCGATGCCTCAGGTAAGGCGGAGTTTGACTTGGATCTGAAACGCTTCGCCGGTGCGAGCTTCCGCATGTCCCTGCTGGTGGAGGCCTTTGAAGCTGATGGCGGCCGCAGTGTCCGCAGTGGTGGGACTCTGCTGGTATCCCCCTTTCCGTATGCGGTCGGTTACAAGCCTGATGGTGATCTCGACTACATTGGCAAAGACAGCGCGCGAAACATTCACCTCATCGCCGTGGCTCCTGACCTCAAGGGCACTGCCGCAGACGGCATTACGTATCGCCTCATCCAAAAGAGCTACGTTTCCGTGCTGACCAAGCGTGATGACGACAGTTACGCCTACGTCTCGACCAAGCGCGAGACGGTATCCGCCGAAGGTCCATTCGAGCTTGGTGCAAACGGTGCGGATTACGCACTGCCGACCGCAGAGCCGGGCGAATTCCGTTTCGAACTTCGTGATAGCGGCAATCAGGTGATCTGCGCCTGTCCCTTTACCGTCGTCGGCAAAGGTGACGGCAGCCGCAGTCTGGAGCGCAATGCGGAATTGGACGTGAAATTGGCGCGGGGCAATTGGAACAGCGGGGAGCCGCTAGAACTCAGCATCACTGCGCCCTACACCGGCGCGGGCTTGATTGCGATCGAGCGGGATCACCTGCTTGGCTGGCAATGGTTCAAGAGCAGCACCACCAGCAGCGTGCAGCACATCACGGTGCCGGAGGGACTGGAGAGCACGGGCTATGTGAATGTGTCGTTCGTCCGTGCGCTGGATTCGCCGGAGGTCTTCATGAGCCCGCTCAGCTACGCGGTGCAGCCCTTCACCGCGAACCCTGACAAGCGCAAACTGCAGGTGGATCTGGATGTGACGCAGATCGCCAAGCCTGGCGAGTCGCTGAAAATCGGCCACCGCAGTGCACGGCCCTCACACATCATTGTTTACGCTGTGGATGAGGGCATCCACCAGATCACCAATTACCCGCGACCCGATCCGCTCTCCCACTTCATGCGCAAGCGTTCGTTGGAGGTGGAGACTGCGCAGCTTCTGGATTTGATTCTTCCCGAGTATTCGCTCATCACGCGGACCAAGGCCTTCGGTGGGGATGAAGATGACGCACCAAAGATTCATCTCAATCCCTTCAAACGACGCAAAGAACCACCCGTCGTGTTTTGGTCGGGCGTGATCGAGTCGGGGCCGAACCGGGCCGAGGTCACGTATGACGTGCCCGACTATTTTGCTGGCAGCCTGAAAATCATGGCGGTGGCGGTGGACAATGAAGCCATCGGAACGGCTGAGACTCAATCCACCATTCGCGGACCTTTTGTGCTGACGCCGAACGTGCCAACATTCGCCGCGCCTGGAGATGAGTTTACGGTTTCGCTAACGGTGGCGAACAACTTGGAGGGCGCAGCCTCGGCAGCGCCTGTCACCGTGACCTGCAACGCTTCGGCGCAGGTGGAGGTGATCGAAAGCCCGCAAGGTCCGGTCGATGTCGCGCCGGGAAAGGAGGCCACCACGCGATTCAAGTTGCGCGCCAAAGAAGAACTGGGCGGTGCCGAACTGGTGTTCGCCGCTGAAGGGGGTGGCCAGCGTCTGGAACGTCACTCCACGCTCAGTATCCGACCGGCGATGCCTTTTGAGACGCGGGTGCAGAGCGGCTACTTCAGGTTGGCCTCTCAGGATGTGAAGGTGGAGCGCGACATGCATCCGCAGTTCCGCCGTCAGCAGGCCAGCGTATCGGTGCTGCCGCTGGGACTGGCACTGGGGCTGGAGGGCTATTTGCGCGACTACCCGCATGGCTGTTCTGAGCAGATCACCAGCCGCGCGATGTCGCGATTGCTGCTCAGCGGTGAGGCTGATTTTGGGTTTGATCGCGCCGAGGCCAGCGCACAACTCAGCGATGCCTTTTATCTTCTGGCCTCACGACAAGCAGGCGATGGCGGCTTTGGCTACTGGGATGCGCGGCACGACTCGGGTTTTGATTTTCTCTCCGTCTATGTCACCCACTTTTTGACGGAGGCACGCGATGCGGGATTTGCCGTGCCAGAGGACTTGCTGGACGGTGCTCGCGACCGAATGCGCACGATGGCAAAACAAAAAATCACCACTTTGCAGCAGGCTTCCATCCAGGCGGGTGCGATCTATCTGCTCACCCGTAATGGAGAGGTGACGACCAACTACCTGCTGAATCTGCGCGACAGCCTGGAGACTCTGTTCAAGGACACTTGGCGTGGCGATCTGACAGGAGCCTATCTGGCCGCCACCTACGCGATGCTACAAAAACAAGATGAAGGCCAGCGCCTGATGGCGGCCCACCGCAGCGCGGAAGCGACACCTGCGCCCGAACGCTGGTGGGGAAGTTACGCGGACGACCCGCAAGTCCGCAACGCTCTCTCCCTCGCCTTGCTTTGCCGTCACTTCCCCGATCTGGCCAATGCCATTGGTTACGATCAACTATCGATTGTGACCGATCCGATCACGCGCGGTCGTTTCAACACGATCTCTTCTGCGTGCACGATCCTGGCTCTGAAGTCCTATTCACAACTCGCCGCCAAAAGTGGTCTGCGAGTCTCCATCAGCGCGCTTGGATCTGATCCCAAGGCTCAGCCGCAGTTGTTGTCACCGGACACGGAGGGGCTCTTGACGCGGTCCTTTCCTGAGACTGCAAAGCTCCTGCGCTTCAGTCGCATCCGGCCGGTTGGGGCTCCAGATCTTGGGGCCTTTTATCAAGTCACCGAGTCTGGCTACGATCAAAAGATCTCGAGTGAAGTCGTGCGCGATGGGTTGGAGGTCATCCGAGATCTGCTGGGTGCCGACGGCAATCCCGCCACGTCGATCACCACGGGGGAGAGCATCACGGTCCGCATCCGGGTGCGCAATCTCGGCGATCACAACCTGTCTGACATCGCGGTGATGGATCTGCTGCCGGGTGGCTTCGAAGTGGAGCCGGGGAACCTAGTTCCTGGGCGTTCGACCATGCCCGGTGCAGAGTTTACGGAGGTGCGCGAGGATCGGAATGTCTTCTTCACATCGCTAACGGCAGGCGGCATGGTGGAGTTCAGCTATCGCATCAAGCCGGTGTGCGCAGGCAGCTTCCAAGTGCCGCCGATCTTTGCCGAGTGCATGTATGATCGTGGCATTCACGCCCGCGCGGGAGGCGGGGCCATCGAGGTCAAACCGGTGAATTGAGCGATGAAATTCGCCGGCCTCATTCCCAAGATTTTGCGAATCAAGTGGTTCCGCTTTTCTGTTGCTGGCCTGGCGGCGGGTGCACTTGGTTATGCCTGCCTGCCGGATTGTGATCTTTATCCCCGAGGCATCACGTGGTCGCGGGAGGTGCGGGATCATGAAGGAAAAGTACTGCACCTGACCCTGACTCAGGAGGGGCGCTATCGTCTTTTCACCCCGCTTCATGATATCAGTCCCGATGTGATTGAGGCCACACTGTGGCACGAGGATCGGCAGTTCCGCCATCATCCCGGAGTGAATCCTCTTTCCATCTTGCGCGCCATGTGGGGTGTGGTGAGTGGCTCGCGCATGGGCGGCGGATCAACGATCACGATGCAGTATGCACGGCTACGCTTCGGGCTGGAGACTCGTTCGGTGGGCGGCAAGTTTTTGCAGATCCTTCGCGCATTGCAAATTGAACGGCACCACTCCAAGGACCAGATCTTGGAAGCCTATCTGAACCTCGCCCCCTATGGCGGCAATGTCGAGGGCATCGGCGCTGCTGGGTTGCTGTGGTGTGGGCGTTCTGCTGCGGAACTCTCGCTACGCGAAGCCGTTGCCTTGAGTGTGATCCCGCAAAGTCCCGCCCGGCGTCGCCCGCGAGAAGGTAAACCCAACACGGCGCTGGCGGAAGCCCAGGCCCGTTTGATCGGTGCGATTCAATCTCGGCGGGGAATGACGCCCGATCCGCTGGAGAGCGGCTACACCTTGATCGCTGGCAATCGCGCCCCGCGCGAGGCTCCGCATCTTTCGCGGCGGCTCTTGCAGCAGCAACCAGATCAGCAACACATCACCTCGACCCTCGACCGTGAATCTCAACGTGCCGTTGAGCGTACCCTGGCTGCGTATGTGGAGCGCAAGCACGAGTTCGGCATCAACAACGCCTGCGCGCTGCTGGTCCACGCGCCATCGCGACGAGTGCTGGCCTACGCCGGATCGGCGAGATTTTTGGATAGCGACATCCTCGGCCAGGTCGATGGCGTTACCGCGCGGCGCTCGCCGGGGTCGGCGCTGAAGCCGTTCATCTATGGGCTCGCTCTCGATCAAGGATTGATCCATCCGCGCAGTCTGCTGGTGGATGGGCGTGTGAGTTTTGGCTCATACAATCCAGAGAACTTCGACCGCACTTTCATCGGCCCGCTGCCCGCTGGCGAGGCTTTGTTCCGCAGTCGCAATATTCCTGCTGTATCGCTCGCACATCAGCTCGCCGCCCCCGGGCTCTACGGTTTTCTCAAGTCCGCAGGGGTGGCCTTTCCCAAGCCGGAGAGTTATTACGGTCTGGCACTTCCCCTCGGTGGAGCGGAGGTATCGATGGAAGAAATGGCCGGGCTGTATGCGATGATCGCCTCCGATGGGCAGTCGCGTCCTTTGCAATTCACCGCATCAGATTCCAGGCCAACGAAGTCGCGCTCATTGCTGTCGCCGCAGGCTTGTTTCCTCCTGCGGCAGATGCTGCGCGCGCCTGCCGATGATCCAGATGTCGCGGATCACAGTGTCGGGTGGAAGACCGGCACCTCGCATGGATTTCGTGATGCATGGGCGGCGGGGATCCGTGGCGATTACGTCATCGTGGTTTGGATCGGTAATTTCAACGGCAAACCAAACCCGTCTTTTGTGGCCCGCGAGTGTGCGACACCTTTGTTGTTTGAGTGCTTCCGCCAGCTCAATCTGCCCCGCGTCAATGATGTGCCACCTACCGGGGTTGAAGAACTGGAACTCTGCGCCGTCTCTGGGCAATTGCCCACGCCCTGTTGTCTGCATCGTTCGCGCGGGTGGTTCATACCCGGTGTCTCACCCATAGCGCCCTGCTCGATCCATCGCGAGATCTGGATCGACACGAACACGGGACTGCGGGTCGCCGCGAATGATGGCCGACCAGGATTGCACAGTGATGTGTATGAGTTTTGGGAACCCAGCCTGCTGGAGCTCTTCAAAAAAGCCGGCCTGCCGCGACGCGAACCACCGCCCCTGGAACAGTCGCGGGGCTTGCTTGCCGCCGCCGGAACGACCACCCCACCGCGCATCACCAGTCCCGTAGCCACATTGGTCTATACGCTGCGATCAAGGACGCTGGCCGCAGAGACCATTCCGCTGCGGGCGGAGGCTGCGCCGGGCGTGCGAAAGCTTTACTGGTTTGATGGACGCCAGTTTCTCGGCGTCAGCGACGCCAGCGAACCTCTGCTCTGGAACGCGCAACCCGGCCGCCGCACCCTACAAGTCTTGGATGATCAAGGCCGCTCCACAGCATGTTCCGTGAGGATCGAGCAGGTGGATTAGTTACTGCCGCATGTCCCGCACATGCTTGAAGGCAGCTGCCTGCATGAAGGCTGAGGCGGCAGGCGTGTTGGTGTGACCGCTGAGAGGATCAGTGTGGATCGTCTTTGGGATCGTCAGTGCGTTGTAGGCGGCAAAGATGCTGGTGGACGGGCAGGTGTTGTCGATGAATCCGGCGGTGACAGCTGCACCCTTGGCATGGGAGCGACGGGCGAAGTTCACATTGTCAAAGTAGCGCGCGGTTTGCAGTTCGGCGTCGTTGGGTTTGCCATCCGTGATGGTGACGAGTTTGGGCCAGCCGTTGATGCGATCCAGCACGATGCCGCTGTGGTCGCAGCCCGCAGGAACTCCAGCGCAGAAGAAGGTGACTCTCTCATCCAGACCTGCTGCGGCGAAGGCCTGAAATCCGCCCCGGCTGGAGCCATAGACGATGACGGTTTTTCCATCCCACTCGGGCTGAGTAGTCAGGAAATCGATGGCGCGGATCAGGCGCAGGAACATGCCTTTGAAGTAGTTTGTCTCGCGATCATCGCGTCCGACGTAGCGGTAGTTTTTGAGCGGGCCGTTTTCCTGTTCCTTGTAGAAGGCTGCGTCTTTGCCGTTCGGGAGCCCGTGCGCGTTGATGTCCATCGCCAGCATTCCGCCTTCGCGTTCCGCCCAGAAGGTTGCGTTCAGATTTGATCCGCCGACACCTGCACCGTGGGTAAAAAGGATCGCTGGCAGCGACTTCGGCTTTGCTTCTTTGGGGCGGCCAAAGTAGCCGCTTACGGGTGCGCCGAGGCAGGTGATCTGCGCGTCAAAGGCATCGACCTTTTTTGAGGGGCCAGTGACAGGGGTCAGGGTGAACTTCATCTCCACGGCGGCCAGAGCAGCTTTTTGTCGGGTCCAGAAGGCATCGAAGTCATCGGGCACGGGAAGGCTGGGTTGGATTTTCAGAGGATCAAATGCCGCTCCCGCTAGTGCGGCCGTTTTTAAGCCGGGGACGGTAACCCTAAGTTGCAAGAACCCTGGCTCGTCCAATGAACCGGTGATCGTGCCCACGCCATCTTTGAGTTCCACACGCTGCGCTGCCTGGGGCCTCCAGCCGTCCTTGGAGAACACGCACTGGGCCTCTTTCGCTTCTGTGGCAGCTTTGCCATCAGATGTAACCTTGAAGGTGAAGGTGGCGATTTCGCCGATACGGTAGATCGCGTCGGTGCGGTCAGCGCTCATCGCAACCACCAATCCTTGGGCGGGCTGTTCAGAGTGGAGGGTGAGGGCCAGAGCGAAGGTGAAGATCGAGAGAGCGGTGAGTCGCATCAGATCGAAACGTCATCGTCTGTCGCGTTCTCTCAGTGGGCTAGTCGGGCTCGCGTACTGGCGGGGGCTCCGTCGCATTTTACACACTCTTTGTCGTGGCCAGTGTCGAGAGCTGGCACTTATTTGACAGGCATGATTCTTGATTCCCATTCACCAATCCGTAGTGATCTCGCCTCAATTTCCCAAAGGGCGACTGACAAAACTTAGTTGAGGCTGATGGCGATCCTGGCATACTCCGTTAAATGCAATCCTTGGTAGAATGCTTGAATCGAGCTGAGCGACGGGGGGAACTGCGATACTTGCTGATCGGTGGCAGGTCGCTGGAGGGGCATGGCTATGTGCGAAGCACCAAAGATGTGGACTTTCTCATCGCGACTGGTGACATCCCGGTGATGGATCGATTGCTGACTGAAATCGGATACACCAAGGTTGTCGAGACATCGATTTTTTCTCGATGGCAGCACTCGTCGCTCGGGGCGGAGGATGTGGATCTGATGTTCGTAAATTCAGCCACCTTTGAAAAACTAGCAGAGGGTTCGGTGCCCTTCGCTTTGGGTTCTGCGGAGATCAAAATCCCGTCGGTGTCCAATCTGGTGGCTCTCAAACTCCACGCCATCAAGAACAATGGAGATCGGTTCGCCAAGGATGCGCTCGACATTATCACTCTCATGCGACTGAATCCTGATGCGCTAAGTGGCGATGGTCTAAAAACACTGTGTGATCGTTTTGGAACGCCTGATATTTGGTCCAAACTTCAACTGCTTCTTTCATGAAACCTGGCTCCCTTACCTTTGAATTCGAACTGCCGGCTGGAATTCCCATACCAGAACCTCAGCGTGATACGCCGGAACAAAACGATTCGTGGCAGTTAGAGAACCTGCGCCTTCGCCAGCTTCGGGGGGATTGTGAGCTCGGACAGTCGCCTGTGGAAGTTGCATTTAGCATCGAAGACAACGCGCCGGAGAACTAATTCGCTAAACATCATCATTTCAAATGTCTCGCCTCAATCACAAAGTCATTCTCGTCACAGGTAGCGCCACCGGTATTGGCAAGGCTATCGCTAAACGCTGCGTCGCCGAAGGTGCTAAGGTCATCATTCACGGATTGGAGGCAAAGTTGGCTGCGGATGTCGTCGCCGAAATCGGCGCTGATAAGGCTGTCGCGCACGTGGAGGATCTCACGGCTGAAGGGTGCCCGCAGCGGTTGGTCGATTTGGCCGTGAGGACCTTTGGCCGACTCGATGCGGTGGTGAATAATGCCGCCATGGTTGTCGCTGCCAACATTCACACGACCGATCTGGCCTTCTTTCGCAAGATGCTAGAGGTGAATACGCTGGCTCCTTTTGCCCTCATCAAAGCTGCCCTGCCAGAACTGACTAAGGTGCGCGGCTGCGTGCTAAATATCGGCAGCGTCAATGCGTGGAGTGGCGAGCCGAACCTAATGCCCTACAGCGTCTCCAAAGGCGCGCTGATGACCCTGACGCGGAACCTTGGTGACACGTTGATGCGTGAAGACGGCGTGCGCGTGAACCAGATCAATCCCGGGTGGGTGCTGACGGAGAATGAGGCCCAGCGCAAGCGCGAACACGGTCTCAGCGACGACTGGTACAAAGATCTGCCCAAGGTATATGCACCGGCAGGACGCATCTTGTGGCCGGAAGAGATCGCGGCTGCTGCCATCTACTGGTTGGCGGATGAGAGCGGGCCGATCAGCGGCCAGGTAGTGGATCTGGAGCAGCACCCGTTCATCGGCCGCAATCCCCCCAAAGATAGCACCACCATTCCCACCAAATAAGAGGGTAGACCTCCGGTCTGTCAGTGGCTTGGGGCTTTCTAGCCCAGAGCAGAGGGACCTGGAGGCTGGAAAGCCCCAGGCCTTTGACGGGCTGGAAAGCCCATCCTCCTGTCGTATTTCGTACACTCTTTGTCGTGGTGAAAAGTGGTGAATGCTCCTTATGCTGTCGCCATGCCAAAACTTGCCGCTTTCCCGAAGGCCTTTATGCAGGCGCTCTGCAAAGAAGGAACCATGACTGTGTCCGAATGGATCCAACTCGCTGCGAAACTCGATATCCAGGGCCTTGAGTGGTATGCGGGGTTCATTGAGATGGAGGACGAGGCCAATTGGTCTCGTTTTCGCAAGGAAGTTGAAGACACTGGCAAGGTCATCCCAATGATGTGCTGCTCCCCCGATTTCACGCATCCTGATGCTGCGTTTCGCGAAAAGGAAATCGCCAAACAGAAGCGCTGGATCGATATGACTCATACCTTGGGTGGATCATACTGTCGTGTCCTCAGTGGCCAACGCCGCCCAGAGCTGACCCTGGATGAGGGGGTGAAGCTCGCGGCGGAGTCCATCTACGCTTGCCTGCCGTATGCGCAGGAGCGTGGCATCACTCTGATCCTCGAAAACCACTACAAGGACGACTTTTGGGAGTATCCCGAATTTGCGCAAAAGATGGAGGTCTTCTGCAAGCTGGTCGATGCGGTGGACCATCCGAATTTTGGGGTTAACTATGATCCCTCAAACACGTACCTCGCTGGTGAAGATCCGATTGAGCTCCTGAAGCGCGTGTCGCATCGCGTAGTGACCATGCACGCCAGTGATCGCTATCTCGCAGAGGGCACGATCGAAGATCTGCGCAACGAAGAAGGCGGCGCTCTCGGTTACGCCAAACGTCTGCGCCACGGCGAGATCGGTAAAGGACTCAATGACTATGATGCGATCTTCACGGAGCTGAAGAGCAAGGGGTTCGATAGCTGGATCAGCATCGAAGATGGCGTCGATGGGATGGAGCAATTGGCACGCAGTGTGGACTTCCTGAAGCGGAAAATCACGCAGCATTGGCCGGAGGCTTGATGGATGATCACGTCACTTGGCGCAGTTGCAGGGTGTCGATGATCTTGTTGTGCGCGAGAGCGTTGGTGATCACTACCTGCCAACTGCCCGGTTGGCACCAATTCTTGTCCTTCAGCGTGTTCAGGGCGTTGGTGATGGTGCTCTCTGGATCATCCGAAAACGGCATCAAAAAGGGCTCCACTCCCCAGGGGAGAAGTAGTTGGCGAAATACAGACTCGATGTCTGTAAACGCATAGACGGGAACACCACGAGCACGCAGGGCGCCGAGCATGTAGGCGAGGAAGCCGCTGCGGGTAAACACGATGATCGATGAATCCCCCAGTTCCTGGGCGAGCACAGCGGCAGAGCGTAGCATCTTGGACTTCGGCTCCGTGAGTTCGATGGTCCGATTCAGCTCTCCCTTCACGGATGGCTCGATACTCTCGATGATGTTCTTCAATACCTGAACGGTTTCGAGTGGGTAGGTGCCGATGGTGGTTTCACCCGAGAGCATCACCGCATCTGCCTTTTCGCGGATCGCATTGGATACGTCGGAGATTTCTGCCCGTGTCGGCATGGGCGAAGAAATCATTGTTTCCAGCAGGTGCGTAGCGATGATGACCGGCTTGCCTTCCGCCTGGCATGCAGCGACGAGTTCCGTCTGCACGAGTGGCAGGCGATGGTAGTCGATCTCGATGCCAAGATCTCCGCGCGCAACCATGATGGCATCGGCCTCGCGGATGATTTCCCCCATGTTTCGCACCCCCGCCTGATCTTCGATCTTGGCGATGATCTTTGCGGCTGAGCCGAGACCGTCGAGGAAGCTTCGCAGGATGCGGACGTCTTCTGCCTGTCTGACAAACGACAAGGCCACAAAATCGATCCCTGCGCGAACACCGGCCTTGAGATCCTCCTCGTCCTTGGTCGTCAGGCAGGGAAGATTCACATACACACCGGGTAGGTTGATGTGACGTTTGGAGCCGATGGCCCCCGGTGTCAGCACCTCGCAGCGGATGCGTGCATCGTCTTTGGATAGCACCCGCATGCGGATCAGTCCACTGTCAATCAGGATCGTCGCCCCCACTTCCACATCAGTCGGAAGACCGGGATAATTGACGGAGACCGCAGCCACGTCTTCGCTGGCCGTCGCACTCTCAATGTAAAATTCGAAGTGATCGCCGGTTTTCACGACGATGGGTGCATCCACCTTGCCGGTGCGGATCTCTGGCCCTTTCACGTCCATCATCACGGCGACCTGCCGCCCGACCTCGGTCGAAGCCTCACGGATGAACCACATGGCGTCATCCACCCATTGGTGGGTGGCGTGCGCCATATTCAGTCGCAGGATGTCCACCCCTGCGAGAATCAGCTTCGCCAGCATTTCCTTGGACTCCGTCGCCGGACCAAGGGTCGCGATAATTTTGGTATGACGGAAATAGGAGGTCGAGGGTTGCATTATCCCCACCCTAGAGCAAGAAAAGGGCCATCCACTGATGTCGAGAATGGCTTCACCACCAACGACGCTGTTTTGCGATATGCGGCGACTCAATCGCGCTGTCAAAACGGAGAATCGTGGTCGCGTGCTTGCAGAGAAGGGGATTGACATCGCCGCCTGAATTCAGGCAGAATGATTTCATGTGTTGCTTTTCTCGCGAGGTCAAGGAAGTCAAAAACACGCGCATCTTTGCGCGCATGGGTGTCAAGGGGCAGCAAGTCATCGTGTATCAGATGTCAATCAATGCGCCGGAAGATTTGGCGATGGTCCTGCCGATTCCAGTGACCAAGGGAAGCGATGAAAAGGCGGTGCAGTTTTTTGATTTCTCCGGCTATCCGGAATTCTTTGCCGATTTGGGAAAGCTTTTTCCAACGGCAACTCTGGGCGTTGGTCCCTTTGGTGGTGATCTCCCTCGGAGTGCTCGACCTAAACTAGAGGTAGTCTCGGTGGGTGCTTATGACGCAAGTTTTGTCCCGACGATCAAAGACTTCTCAAGACTCGATGAGCGGTTCCGGTTGCCTGAGGGCGTTTGGGATCAACTTCCTGGCTACAGTGACTTCGGCTTTGCGGTGTTTAAGTTGAAGCCGGGACACGGGGAGGTGCATCCAATGGCTTTTTCCTTCCCTGCGGCGGTGCCTGAGAAGCTCTTTTTTCCGACGCTGCACATTCATGATGGCAAGATTCACGACAAAGTAGCATTCGATCACGTGCTCTATTTTCAGGGGGGGCGGGCGGAGGCTGCGTCTGGTGGCTGGACTGAGTCCCCCGCACTCGCGGTCACAAAGGTGAAGTGTGGACTGACTCATGGGATGGTTCGCCCAGACGGACACGTCTATCGCCAGACGATGGTCGGGGAGTTCCAGAATGGAGATGTGGTCCTGGCATTGGCGTAACGGGGGTTCTCGATCTGAGGTGTCGCATTTCCGACGTTCTTTGTCGTGGAGGTTGCGGTCCGTTACCGCTAGCATGGGCCGCATGAATACTCTTCCGTCTCTTGTTTTTCTCCTCTCGATCACTGGCGCGACCCTTGCCAAGGCTGATGATGCGGAACAGTTGGCGGCGCTTCTGGGTAAGGGCGGTGTGGTCACTATTCCGGCGGGAGACTATCACCTGGAGGGGACGGCTCCGATCCGTATCGAGTCGGACATGACGGTCTTTGCGCACGGAGCACGCTTTATTTTGCCGGAGGTTTTGCCCGACAAGGCGCGGGTGGTTCTGTTTGCGGGCGAGGACGTGGCAAATTTTTCGTGGCATGGGGGCGAGTTTGTGGGGCGCGTCTTTGATCCTGCGCAGCAGGAGAATTCTTGGGAGCCGAATGCGAACACGAAAGGAATCGAAATCACCACGACCAAACCCGGCGGGACGCACGACATCTTGTTCCGTGACGTGAAGTCAAACGGCATGGCGGCGGCGGTGATCGGCGTGCATGGCAAATACGGCAAGAGCAGTGAGAGCGAGGTGGAAGTGTATGCAGAGCGGGTTGCCGTGGAGAGTTGCACGCTCCTGCGCAGTGGGAAATTCATGTGGGACTATGGGTATCTGTGGCAGATCATGACTTGGCCGGAAGCCTATGAGGCCTGGGAGGTGGAACGTGCAGAGCGCTACTTCCGCACGGATCTCATTCGCGAGGTGACGATGCCTGCCGGAACCGATGTGGTGAAATTGGACAATACGATCAAGCCAATCGCCGTGAGCGAGAACGATGAACCGAGCCAAGCGCTGACCTTTCTGGGCTCCGACTTGCCCAAGAACATTGTCCGTGGTCGCCAGTACTTCGTCGTGGAGGCCTCGCCGGAGTTCATCAAAATCGCGGATGCTCCTGGTGGTGAGGCGATTCGTTTTGATGGCGCGGGAAGCGGGCGGTTGGCCTTTAACATCAGTGCCACCTACTTGTCTGCTTATGCACCGACCGGAAGCGGTCCAGGGAAGGGAGCCTTTGATATCGTGGGGGCCAGGGATGTGCGAGTCACAGGATGTCAGTTGAGCGCCATCGGTGATACGATGCACATCCAGCGCTGCAAGAACGTGGTCTTTTCAAACAATCACATCATTGGCAGTCGCATGGGTGCCTTCTTTTTGGCGGAGCATTGCCAGAACGCCACCATCACCGGCAACCTCGTCGATGGCACAAACGGTAGTCGCGTGGTGAGCGTGGAGCGCAGTTGCACGGACGTGACGATGGTGGGCAATACCTTTCGCAATGGTGGTCGGGGTGCGTGGATCAATCAGCCGGTGAATTTTGTGATGACGGGCAATGTTTTTGTCAATAACACGACCAAGAACGATCCCGACATGCGTCGCGGGCGGATCAGCTATCGCACAGGAAAGCCGGGGCAGTTTCCTGCTCTGTATTTCACGATCTATGATCCTGAGGCAGTGTATGGTCCGGTCATCGTGCGGGACAATATCTTCGTGTTAGGCGACTCCGCTCCAGAGGAAGCGGTGACGTTTGCGCCGCATGGCCATGACTTGCAGTTCACCGGCAATACTTTTCAAAACAAGCCCGCCACCATTGTTGTGGACCCGTCCTGTCAGAATGCGTTGATCGAAGCCAATCAGGGAGCGACGACGTTGATCAAGCCTGTGGATTTCAATCACGGGCGGCGCTAGTCCGCCGGGGTTTTTCGCGGTAACCTGCATCGCAAACGATCATGGTTGGTGAGAATGTCCTCCCGCAGATCGACTTCGTCCGTCTCGAAGACTTGGCTCAGGGAGGCCCACAGATTTTTCGGGCTCATTACCGTCCTGCGGACACACTGGACGATCTAAAGCTCTGGGCCACGTTCGGCAGTCTCGTCGCCGCGGCCCTCTGTGGCCTGCGGCTTCAGCCGGTCAAACCTCGCCACGCAGGACCAGTGCAGAACACCCTCTCCGCAATCTCCGGCAGATTTTGCGGTGCTCATCACCATCGAATCGGCCGATCTTTGTGAAGTGGGGCGGAATCGTCAAAATGCAGGGCGGGCCTCGGCATCAAAGCTGCTTAAAGTATGGCCTACATTACGTGGCCAAAATATCCCTCTCTTTGCTGTGGCTGACCTTCTCCACCGTTGCAATCGCAGCGGATGATCGGGCCTATGAACTCAGGCGCGCCTGGACGAAGCTGCATTTTCCCGACTGCCCGGTGGGCGTATCGTTCACCAATGAAGAGTCGCCAGTCGGCATCGTGGTGCTTCAGCGGGGCATGATTCACGTGTTGCCGACGGATCGTGCGGCTGAGGTCGCGCCAGTGTTTCTCGATATGCGGGATCGCCTGAAGGAGGAGATTCACTTTGAGTCGGGGCTGCATGCTGTGGTGTTTCATCCTGACTTCGCGACGAATCGGCGAGTGTATCTGAGCTACTCCCAGAGTGAGCCCCGTCGTGCGGTGTTGAGCGAGATGATGGTTCGCGCTGGTTCAGAATTCCGTGCCGATCCAGGCACGGAGCGTGTTTTGCTAGAGGTTCCCCATCAGTTGGCGGATCACTTCAGTGGCAGCCTAGCCTTTGGTCCGGAGGGGATGTTGTACTGGTCGATTGGAGATGGGGGCATGCGCGATGATCCCCATGGCATGGCGCAACATCCGTTTTTGCTACAGGGAAAGGTGGTGCGGATCGATGTGAACCATCGCAGTGGCTCCCGAGCCTATGCGATCCCGGTGGACAATCCCTTTGTGGACAAGCAGGAGTGGCGCGGGGAGATCTACGCGATGGGGTTCCGCAATCCGTGGGGCATGTCGTTTGATCCGGGCACCGGTGAGCTTTGGCTGGCGGATGTGGGGCAGGAGATGTTTGAGGAAATCAATGTGGTGACCAAAGGTGGCAACTACGGTTGGGCAGAGCGGGACGGCCCGCAGCGTCTGATTGCGAAGGGCGAGGCACCACCGCCGCCAGGCAATTTCATCGACCCGGTGCACAGTTACTCGCGGACGACGGGGGAGGGGATTTGCATCGTGGGTGGCTATGTCTATCGCGGCTCACGCTTGGCGCAGCTCCAGGGCTGTTATTTGTACGGGGACTGGGGCTATGGGAAGCTGTGGTCCTTCCGACGCGCAGAGGCGAGTGGTGGGCAGGCGGTGAATGCGCTGCTGTTCGTACATCGTGAAGGAGAGGAGCGATTCAACCCGACGCAGATCTGCCCCGACCCGGACGGCGAGCCGCTGATCCTCAATCACAGCGGGTGGATCGAGACCGTTGTGGAAGTGGCGAAGTGATCGGAGGGGCCAAGGTCGTCGCCAGTTTTCATTCCTGCTTGGCGTATGGTTCTTCATCCGCTAGCGTTTCCTTCTTCCATGAAAAGAACCCGTCCTCTGCTCTCTTCAATGCTCCTGTTTTTCAGCCTTGCTGCGGCTACCGCAGCAGAGCCTGAGTCCTTTGATCGATTGACTTTTCATGCGGTGCCCAAGGCACTGGCGGCAGGTGCGGTGGTGACGGATTGGGCGCGATTTCTGGGGCCGACGGACGATGCACATTCGACGGAGACGCCGCTGCTGAAGGAATTCCCAGCGGATGGACCGGCGAAGGTCTGGGAGGTCGCGATGGGTGAGGGCTACACTTCACCCGCGATCTGGGGAGACAAGTTGGTGATTTTTCACGCCATCGATGGGAAGGAAACCGTGGAATGTCTGCATCGGGAGACGGGGAAGCGCTTCTGGCTGGCAGACTACCCGATCGAGTATCGGGATCGCTACGGATTCGCCGCTGGACCCCGTGGCAGTCCTGTAATTGCGGATGGCGTGGTCGTGATCCTGGGCGTGACGAGTCTGCTGCACGGCCTTGATCTAGAGACGGGTAAGGTGCTGTGGTCGCACGATCTGCGGAAGGAGTATCTAGTGCCGCAGGATTTCTTTGGGCATGGATCATCGCCGCTGATTGTGGGGGGAAAAGTCATCCTTCAAGTGGGTGGAAAGCTGGAGGACACCTCTGGCGAAGAGTCAAAACGTGAGCGCTCCAGGAAGCTAGCGACCGCAGGCGTGAGCGTCGCCGCATTTGACCTGAAGACGGGTGCCGTGAAGTGGGAACTGAAGGATGATTGGGGTGCCAGCTATGCCTCGCCCGTGCTGGCGAAACTGCATGGAAAGGACAAGGTCATCATCTTTGCTGGCGGCGAAAGCGATCCTCCGACAGGTGGCCTGATGTGCATCGATCCTGAGACCGGGGTGCTGCATGATCGGTTCCCGTGGCGTGCCGATGACTACATCTCGGCAAGTGCAGCGACACCGGTTTTGGTGCCAGAAAGGAATCGCGTTTTTGTCTCCACCTGTTATCCCAAGGGGCATCCGCTCGGCGGGGTGATGGTGGAGTATGATGCGGAATTCAAATCCCACGAGGTTTGGACTTCCAAAAAAGTGGCCGTGCACTGGATGACGCCGGTTTATCATGACGGACATCTTTATGCGATCGATGGGGAGCGCGAAGACAACAGCCGCATGGTCTGTGTCGATGCTGATACAGGCACGGAGGTTTGGACGAAGAACATCGAGTGGGAAGATGCCGCGCTGGGCCAAATGATGGGCCGCAGCGGACCGGTGAAGCTGAGCGTGCTGCGCGGAAGCCTGATGCGGGTCGATGAGGGCTTCCTTTGCTTGGGCGAGGTCGGCACACTGTTGTGGTTGGATCTCTCGCCAAAGGGTTGTGAGGTGAAACAACAAACGCAGCTCTTTTATGCCCTGCATTCGTGGAGCCTGCCCGCCCTCAGCCACGGTCTGCTTTACGTGCGCCAGCAGACGAATTCGCTCCCGGGAACCGGTGATGCAGGGACGCGGATGATTTGCTACGATCTGCGTGGGCAGAAGTGATCTACTTCACCCAGCCCGAAGATCTTCCGATGGCAGCCTCCCATTCGGTGCGCAGCTTTTTGCGAGCGCTGGGCTTCATCTGTGGCGTAAAACGTCGATCCTCGGACCAGTGCGCCTGGAGATCGCGCAGGTCATTCCACACACCCACGGCCAGCCCCGCTAGGGCGGCTGCTCCCAGCGCAGTCGTCTCAGTGACACCAGCGCGCACGACCGCACAGCCGAGGATGTCGGCCTGCATTTGCATCAGGAGGTTATTGCGGGAGGCACCGCCATCGACACGCAGCTCTTTGATCTTGATACCCGAGTCCGATTGCATGGCAGAAATCAGATCCGCCACCTGCAGCGCCACACTTTCCAGCGCTGCCCGTGCAAGGTGGGCGCGGCTGCTGCCTCGCGTCAGGCCAATGATCATGCCCCGCGCATAAGGGTCCCAATGCGGTGCGCCCAGCCCTGCAAAGGCTGGCACCAGATAGACGCCGCCGTTGTCTGGTACTTCCGCAGCCAGCTTTTCGACTTCTGCCGCATTGCGAATGATGCCCAGCCCATCGCGCAGCCACTGCACGACTGCTCCGCCGATAAAGACGCTGCCTTCCAGCGCGTATTCGGTGCGATCCCCGATGCGCCAGGCGATGGTCGTGAGCAATTGATGGCCGGACAGTACAGGTTTGGTGCCGGTATTCATCAGCATGAAGCAACCCGTCCCATAGGTGTTCTTTACCATGCCGGGCTTCACACACACTTGGCCAAAAAGAGCCGCCTGCTGATCCCCAGCGATCCCTGCGACAGGGATGCTGCCGCCCAATGCGGTCGCATCGCCAAACACACCGCTGGAGGCTCGGACCTCCGGCAGCAGAGCACGTGGGATTTTGAAGAGCTTCAGCAAATCTTCGTCCCACTCGCCCGTGTGGATATTGAGCAACTGAGTGCGCGAGGCATTGCTGACATCGGTGGCATGCACCGCGCCGCCGGTCAGGTTCCAGAGCAGCCAAGTATCAATCGTGCCAAAGGCCAGTTCGCCCGCTGCCGCACGCTTCCGGGCACCGGGGACGTTGTCTAAAATCCAGCGCAGCTTCGAGGCGGAAAAGTAGGCATCAATGACGAGGCCTGTCTTCTTTTGCAGCATCGTTGCGTGGCCGTGCTTCTTCAGCGCATCGCAAAAACCGGCCGTGCGGCGATCCTGCCAGACGATGGCGTTGGAGATGGGCTTCCCACTCCGGCGGTCCCAGACCACAACGGTTTCGCGTTGATTCGTGATGCCGATCCCGGCGATGTTGGAGGCCTTTAGTCCGGCTTTTTTGAGGGCCAGTTTCGCCGTGGCGAGTTGGGTAGTCCAGATCTCCATCGCGTCGTGTTCCACCCAACCCGGCTGCGGGAAGATCTGGCGAAACTCCTTTTGCGCTGTGGCCACTGGGTGACCGTCGGCATCAAAGATGATCGACCGAGAACTGGTGGTGCCTTGATCGAGAGCGAGGATGTATGGCATGGCTGAAGGAGGGGGCTAGAACAGCGCCATCTGGCGCGGCACGGGCTCTGGCACGGAGGCAAACAGCGCGCCCTGGGGCCGAGGGCGCGCGGCATCAAAGAGGGGCGTGGGCTGGCTGCGGCCCGCGCAATGCACGCTCGCCTGGGCGGCCCCGGCGCTTTCCAGCGCGCGTCGGATGCACTGCATGGCCACATCGGGCGCATTGCAGTCTTCGCTCAAGTGTCCCAGCACCACATGGTTCATCGCGGGGTGGGCGATGCATTCGATCAACTCCGCCGCTTGATCGTTGGATAGGTGACCGTGGCGCGAGCTGATTCTCTGCTTCGTCGCCCAGGGGCGCTTGGTGTCCGCGTCCAGCAATCGCGTATCGTAGTTGGCCTCGATGAAAACGCTATCCACGCCCTTGAGTCGGTCTTTGATCAAATGGGTGATGAACCCCACATCGCTGAGCACCCCCAGCCGAGAGACTTCATTCGCAATCAAATATCCCACGGGGTCCACCGCGTCATGCTGCACGGGAAAGCACTCCATGTGGAGGTCCCGAAAGGCAAAGCTCGTCCCCGTATTCATCAGTCGCCATTTGGGGGCTTGGCGGAATTTGATGCTGCCCAGCAGCGTCTCCTGAGTCAGAGCAGTGCAAAAAATGGGCAATGTGCGGGAGGCCGACAGCACCTCCAGACCTCGCGTGTGATCGCCATGCTCATGGGTCAAGAAGATGCCGTCGATCTGGTCGATGCTCGAGCCCACGCTCTCCAGCCGCTGGCAGATCTGCCGGGCGCTGAGGCCGGCGTCGATGAGCAGGCAAGTGTCGTCCGTGCGCACCAGGGCACAATTGCCCGAACTACCGCTGCCAAGGACCGTGAATCTAACCATGCCAGAGATTGTCCACAGGGTCACCCAGGGATCAAGCGCAAGTTGGCTCGGAAATACCCCTTGCAGAGCCGCCTGCCCCTTGTTGAGAAAGGAGGAAAAGCCGTCAAATTAAAAACAGGTTGCGCATGGGGCGGGCTCGGGTATCCTCACGGCCCCCTTTCCCTCTGTGGGATTCGCAAATCTTTATCACCCATTCCCAGCCATGTCTCAGCATCGCAGCCTCAAAACCGCCGGTTCCGTCGCCACCAAGCGCAGCGTCCTCAAGCGCGGTGAGCGGATCAAGCTCCTTAAGTCCCGCGGTCTGTGGACGGAAGGTCGCCTTCCAACCAGCCTGCCAAAGACAAAGCCGGAATAACCTGCGGATCTGGCCTCGGCAAACCCTGCTGAGCGCTCGTCCCTCCTCCTCCCGGCCTTTCTCCCGTGCGACTTAACCGCCATCTCAGCTTGTGCGGTCTCGGATCGCGTCGTGGGTGCGAGGCAATCATCCTCGAAGGCCGTGTCACGATCAATGGTCGTGTCTGCAAAGATCTCGCCACCACGGTGGGGCCGGAGGACGAAATCGTCGTCGATGGCGGTCGCGTAGAGCCAGCAGGTGGCGTCGTCATCGCCTTTCACAAGCCTCGCGGCTATGTTTGCTCCCGTGGGGATACCCACAATCGGGCCACCATTTACGCCCTGCTCCCGGCGGAATACCAGACCTTGCACCATGTGGGCCGTCTGGATAAGGAGAGCGAAGGTCTGCTTTTGATGACCAATCGCGGCGATATCTCCCATCGCTTGATGCACCCCAGCCAGGGCGTCGAAAAGGAGTACGAAGTCGTCGTCGATAAGCAATTGAGCACCGCCGTGATCGCCAAACTGGTGCGCGGGATGCAGACCGAGGAAGGTTACGCCAAGGCCGAGCGCGCCTGGATGGCCACGGATCACCGCCTGCACGTCGTGCTGAAGCAGGGCCTCAAGCGGCAGATTCGTCTCATGCTTTTCACCCTGGGCTTTGAAGTCCAGACGCTGATCCGCCTGCGCATTGGCTGGCTGGGCCTCAAGGGCCTGCCACGTGGTGCCTGGCGTCCGCTTTCCGAAACGGAAGTGCAGCGCTTTTTCTCCGAAACGGCTCGCGCCATCGGCGTGACACCCACCCCAAAGGCTCGCAAAGCCCCGTCCAGCTCTTCTTCTGCCAGTGCGCCTGCGAGGTCAGGGGGCAAGGGAAGACCGGCGCGCCGTGATACGGACCGCAAGGATACGCGTGATCGCTCAGATCGCCCGCGCCGCCCGGCTCGTAGGGACAAGGACGAAGGATTTGGCAGATCAGAATGGCCCAAGCGGCGCAGCTCTGAGCGTGGTGAAGGTGCGGAGCGCCCGGAGCGCCCGGAGCGCCCCCGCCGCCCTAGCCGCAGCGGGGATCGCGACACTGGATTTGGAAGTTCGGGCGGCCCCAAACGCCGCAGTGCGGATCGTTCTGAAGGCAGTGAACGCCCAGAGCGGCCACGTCGGCCCGGTCGCAGCAGTGATCGCGACACAGGTTTCGGCGGCTCGGATGGCCCAAAACGCCGCAGTTCCTCAGATCGTGGAGACAGAGGCGGACGACCCGAAGGTCCCCGCCGCCCCGGCCCAGGTCGTAGCGACGGCCCCAAGCGCCCACCAGGGCGCGGACCTCGCGGCGGGAAGCGGTAGATCCCGTGCTAAATGGGGCCGGACCCGTTGGTTCGGCTATTTCCCTGCGCGGCGTTGCTCAAAGAGCCATTGCCATACCTTTGGATCGTCGTAAGTGGCGGTCCAGGAATCGTGGCTGGCATTGGGGTAGAGCGTGAGTTGCACATTGCTGCCGTGCTTTTTCAATGCCTCGTAGATCTTCTTGGAGAAGGCAGGCTCCACTGTCGTGTCTTTTTCCCCGTGGAAAATCCAAATGGGAAGGCTCTTGATGCGATCTGCCATCACCCAGCGGACACCCGTGCCGCCGCAAATGGGGATGATCGCGGCGTAGGTGTCTGGGTATTCGATGGCGGTGTCCCATGTGCCAAACCCGCCCATGCTGAGCCCCGTCAAATACACGCGATCCGTATCAATGCGTAGCGTGCTGATCAGGTGATCTGTCAGCGCCTTTACGGCATGGGGGTCCCAGATGTGCTGGCTGGGAACCTGGGGGCTGACGACGACGGCTTCAAACTTCTGGCCTGCGGCGATTAGCTTTGGTGGCCCGTGTTTCTTGAGGACTTCCAGGTTGTCGCCGCGCTCGCCAGAGCCATGGAGGAATAGGATTAATGGCCAGCGTTTATCTGCCTTTTCTGCGTAGCCATCCGGCAGCGTCTGGAGATACCGGTAACCCACCTTGAGCGTGGCGGTGCCTTGGAAGCTCCCCTCCGACTGCATCTGTGCGGTTTCGGCGGGCGCGGGGCTTGCGATGAGGATTGCGATGGCGCAGGCGAGGTAGGGAAGCACTTTCATGGAAAAAAGGAATGGGTCAGGTGGAAGGTGCACCACTGATGATGGCTGCGCCCTGGCCGCTGCGGCGTGCGCGCAGGTCCCCCAAAGCGGCGAGGATCAAATCGCGATCCATCTCGTGAACTTCCAGCTTTTGGCCGATCTCCGGCACCAAGGTGACGGTGAGTTCGCCACCGAGGTGCTCACGAAACTCCTCCAGCCCCTCCAGGATCACGGCGTTTTCGCTCCGCCCTTTTTCGAGCAGATGCGGGGAAAAGGTGGCAAAGCCGATGCCCTCGATCAGCGTCAGGATGCGCTCGGCGGTGGTGGCGTCCAGGATGCCTTTCTTGACGGAATAGATCAGATCGACAGCGATGCCGATGGCGACGGCCTCGCCGTGGGTGATGCGGAACTTGGAGATTTGCTCCAGCTTATGCGCTGCCCAGTGGCCAAAGTCGAGAGGGCGGGCGGATCCGAGTTCAAAGGGATCGCCGCTGGTCGCGATGTGGTCCACATGCAGTTCTGCGCTTCGCTGGACGACACGCTCGAGGGCGGTCTGCTCAAGCGCAGCCAAGGCTGGAGCCATCGTTTCGATCTCTTCAAAAAAGTCTCGGTCGCGGATCAGGGCCACCTTGATGGCCTCGATGATGCCGTTGCGGCGCTCCCGATCTGGCAGCGACTCAAGGAAAGCAAAATCATTGATGATGGCAAAAGGGACGCTGAAGGATCCCAGCCAGTTCTTTTTGCCGAAGAAATTCACGCCGTTCTTCACGCCCACTCCGCCATCGCCCTGGCTCAGCGTTGTCGTGGGGAAGCGCACATGGCGGATGCCGCGATGGGCGGTGGAGGCGGCGAAACAAACAAGGTCAAGGATCGCCCCGCCGCCGATCACGAAGACGTAGGAATGCCTGTCCAGGGCTGCAGTATCGATGGCCTTCCAGCACAGTTCCAGGAGACTGAAGTCGTTTTTACAGGGCTCACCACCGGGCAAGATGACGGGATCGGACGCCAATTCCATGACCTCCGCATGGGCCTGGGTGTAGCTGCGGATCGCGTCCAGTAGGTTGGGTTGGGCAGCGAGGACCCGGTCATCGACAAAGACCAGCACCCTGGGGACCTTGGGGTCCGCGTCGAGCAAGAGCAGGTCGCGGACGGTGGCATTGCGCGGCTCAAAGACATCCCGCGTAAACAAGATGCGATGTGCATATTCTAGGGTGATTTTCCTCTCCAGCATGTCGGTTGATCCACCGTATCTGTCGCCCCAACCGGGCCGACGTTCAAAGGGAAATGGCAAACGGGTCAGGTTGCCGCAATCTTTCGCTGCCAGAGTCGCAATACAGGCGCACAAGCCGCAATTCCCAGCGCGATGGGTAGGCTAGCGGGCGCAATCGCTAGTGCATCGACGATCACGATCCCCGCCAGTAGCCAGCCCACCGCATCACCGATCGCTGGGCCGCCTGCCTTCATGCGGCGCATCGCATACATGACGCAGGCCGTAAAGGCGGCTAAAATCGGCAAATTCTGCACCTGGCCGCCCATGAAGATAAACGCCGCAGCGAGCAAGCCTGGCGACCAGAGCAAGAGCCGCGATAGAGCCCGCATCAGCCCAGACTGCTCCGCAGGGCGGGATTCACCGCGCGCCACGAGCGTCAGGCCGATGATGTAGATGCCAATCACGGCGGCATGCATCAGCAGCGGTCCGTCCAGATCCCAGGTGAGCCGAGGCCAATGCCAAGCGTGGATTTGATCCATGGAAAACTGAGCCCTGCCGCCGTCGGAACTAAGCCTCAGGTGACGACCTGCCCCGGCTGCGTACCCAGCGCTGAGGTAGAGCAGGGTCCGGCAGGCACCCATGACGATGACGGATCCGGCCCAGGGTTTGTGATAGAAATCGTAGGCTACAATGGCCAGAATCAGCGCCAGCACCAACCAGCCATTGGCACCACCGGGGCCGATCATCAGCCATGCCCCGCAACCGAGGAGCACCACGGTCACCACCAGAGCCGCCGCCAATGAGACTCGACCACTGGGGATGGGCCGTTCTGGGCGGAACTGACGGTCAAAGCGCACATCCGCCACGTCGTTGAGGATCATGCCTGCGGTGTAGAGGAAGGAGCCGCCGAGCATGAGCATGCCCAGTTGGTAGTACTGAAAACCGCCAAACGCGACTGCCCATGCCGCGAGGATATTGGTCCACACCGTGGGGAGGTTTGAGATCCGGGAAAGTTCGAGCCAGGCGCGCATGAGGCCACGATCTTGCTTGGTCACGACCCTGAATGCAAGCTTGGCTGTCTTTGCGGGATTCGACACATGAATTGCCGCTATTTGACTGGCTGTGGGGGCGTTTCAGCGGGTGCCAGTTCGGCTCTCCCATGCGCAATCTATCCATCATCCTCCTATCCGTCCTGGCCATGGACGTCTCCGTCATGGCCGCCCCCAAGAACGTCGTCTTCATTCTTGCCGACGACTTGGGGTGGGCAGATACGACGCTCTACGGCCATACCCAGTTCTATCACACGCCGAACTTGGAGCGGTTGGCGAAGCGGGGGATGACCTTCACCCACGCTTACTCTGCGAGTCCACTGTGCTCCCCGACGCGGTCTGCTGTGCTGACGGGATTGAGTCCTGCGCGGACGGGCATCACCACGCCAAACTGCCACCTGCCGCAGGTCGTCCTTACCGCGACACAGGGAACCAAAGCCCCACCCGATCAGAAGTCCGTCCAGCCGATTCCAGTCACTCGATTGAAGACCGACTATCCGACTTTGGCCAAAACCTTGAAGGCAAAGGGATATGCTACGGGCCACTTTGGGAAGTGGCACCTCGGGCCAGAGCCGTATTCACCGCTGGAACAGGGTTTTGATGTGGACCTCCCTCATTGGGCAGGGCCTGGACCTGCTGGCAGCTACGTCGCACCTTGGAAGTTCCAGGACTTTGATGCCGATCCAGGCCAGCCGGATCAACACATCGAAGACCGCATGGCCAAGGAGGCGGTCGCCTTTATGGAGAAGCATAAGGATGGCCCCTTTTGCCTGAACTACTGGATGTTCAGCGTGCATGCTCCCTTTGATGCGAAGAAAGCCTTGATCGAAAAGTACCGAGGCAGTGTGGATGCCAGCAACCCACAGCGCAGTCCCACCTACGCTGCGATGATCGAGAGCATGGATGACGCAGTCGGCACTTTGATCGACACGCTTGATCGGTTGGGAATCGCAGATAACACGGTCATCATCTTCAGCTCTGACAATGGCGGAAACATGTACAACGAAGTGGATGGCACCACTCCCACCAGCAATGCCCCGCTACGTGGCGGAAAGGCCTCCATGTTCGAAGGCGGGACACGTGTGCCTTGCGTCATCGTCTGGCCAGGGCTGGCTGCCGCAGGTGCCCGGAGCGATGCCCTCGTGCAAAGTGAGGACTATTTCCCAACCTTGCTGGAAGGACTCGGGATCGGGGCTGGGGATGGCCAGATCTTTGATGGAGCCAGCATCGTGCCTGCGCTGAAGGGCGACGCCTTGCCGGGCAAAACAGTGTTTCAGTTCTTCCCCCACAATCCAGGGGTTCCAGATTGGCTGCCCCCCGCAGTCTCTGCCCACCGTGGTGATTGGAAGTTGATTCGCATCTTCCACGGCGGCGAAGGCGGTGCCCACCGCTACCTGCTGTATGACCTCAGCAGGGACATTGGGGAGAAAAATAACCTCGCCAACCAGAAGCCAGATCTCGTCGCTGAACTTGACGCTTTGATTTCGAAGTTTCTCAAAGACACCGATGCAGTGGTGCCGATCCCGAATGCCTCCTTCAATCCTGCCCTCTATCACCCAGAGCGTGAGGGCATCCAGGTGAAGAAGATTGCGCCCGGTGATAAAGCCAGAGGCAAGGGCAAGACGGCGGCGAAAGATGAGAGCGACCCGACGCTGCAAGGCTGGAAGATCCGGAATGGCACAGCCAAAGTGGCAGACGGCATTGTGTCGGTCAGAGGTAAAGAGACGCCGTTTCTCGGAGTCGGTGCAGGTGTTATCGGGCCCGCGAAGGTGACCTTCCGCATCCGTGCCAAGGCAGGGGATCGGGGCAAAGTCGAATGGATGGCTACCGATGCAAAAGCTCAGTCTCTGCCTTATGTGATCCCTGACGAGGGTTGGCAAACCATCTCGCTGGATGTCCCAGGCACGGGTTCGCTAGGCATCTTCCGCCTCTACCTCCCGGCACAGCAGCAGGCAGTGGAAATCGATTTCATCGAACTCGTCGGCACCGATAAACCACGTCGCTGGGATTTCTGAGATCGGTAGGCTTGCAACCTGATTGCCAGCCCAGCGGACTTGGCTGCGTTTTAGTCGTTCTATGATCAGGTGTTGCTACTTCATACTGCTGGTTTGCTGTCAGCCATTGTCGGGGGCCGAGGCTCCTTTCCCCTTGTGGCCCAAAGGGGCACCAGGGGCTTTGGGAGCGTCCGATGCTGATCGGCCCACGCTGACTCGGTATCAACCAGACAGCCCCACCGGCGCGGCGATGCTTTTGATCCCGGGGGGCAGTTACTCCGGCATCTATGAGGGGCAGGCAGAGCCGTTTGCACTCTGGCTGAAGGAGCAGGGTTTAACTGTCTTTGTCCTGCGGTATCGTCTGGGAAAGGCCGGTTATCGCTATCCGGCGCAACTCCAGGACGCGGTGGAAGCAATGCGCCAGATCCGTGGCGGTGCGGCGCATTGGCAAATTGACCCGCAGCGCATCGGCGCGATGGGCTTTTCTGCCGGCGGTCACCTGGTCTCCACCCTTATTGATCGACCAGAAGATGGGGATCTCGCGGACCAAAAATCCACTGTGAGCGCTCGTCCTGATCTGGCCATTCTGTGTTACCCGGTGATCAGTATGATGACGCAACCTCATGCGACCTCGCGCAAGATGTTGATCGGAGATAATCCCAGTGATGAACTCCAGCGCCTGACCTCAAGCGAATTCCAGGTGCATCCAGGATTACCGCCCTGCTTCGTTTGGCACACGAACGAGGACAAAATGGTCCCTCCCATCCATTCAGTGCTCTATGCCAACGCGCTTCAAAAGCATGGGGTGCCGCATGAGTTCCACCTCTACCAGAAGGGGGATCATGGCACCGGACTCATCGGCACAGAGCATCCGTGGTTTGCGGATCTGCAATTTTGGTTAAAGGCTCAGGGCTTTATAACGGCGCGTCATTAGCGGTGGGAAGGCTGACGGCGACGGAGTTGGCCGAGATTCGCCGCAAGTCATGGGGCAATGCTGCGTTTCAACGCCATGAATCGTTTGCTCTTCGCATGCCTTCTCTGCCTTTCTTCGCAGCTTCACGCGGCCCCACCCAATGTCCTTTTCATCTATGCCGATGATTGGGGTTGGGGGGATCTGGCTTGTCATGGCCACCCGCATTTGAAGACGCCGAACTTGGATCGACTGGCCAAAGAGGGGACCGACTTCCAACAGTTCGTCGTGTGCAATCCGGTCTGCTCGCCGAGTCGCACCGCCATCGTGACGGGGCACTACCCAGCGAGGCATTTGGTGCACCAACACTTTGCTGGACATGCAGAGAACGAGGCGCGCGGAATGCCCGACTGGTTGGATCCCAAAGTGACCTTGCTCCCGCGCATTTTCAAAGGCGCTGGTTATGCCACGGGGCACTTTGGGAAGTGGCATCTGTCGGGGCAGGGAAAGGACATCAATGCACCGCTGCCTGCCGAGTATGGCTATGACGAAGCTGCCGTGTGGACCGGACCAGGCCCTGGGGTTTTTGAAGGGAGCAGTATCAGTAAAGTGGCAGGGGATGCCCATGATAAACACGCTGCTTCCCTGATGTCGATTGCCGCTACGGACCATGCTTTGGCGTTCATTCGGAAGGCTAAGGGCATGCCGTTCTACGTGAACCTTTGGCTGCACGAGACCCACCACCTTGTCTCTGCCACAGAAGAGCAAAAGGCACCGTATCCAGATACTCCAGAACCACAGCGAACTTATTACTCCGCTGTTACTCGGGCTGATGCGCAGATCGGTCGCTTGCTGGCCTTGCTGGACGAACTAGGCATCGCGGGCAACACCATTGTGGTCTTCTCCAGCGACAACGGACCCGAAAACTCCATGCCCAATCCGGGGCAAAAATTTTACTTCAGCGTGGGTGAGACTGGAGGCCTGCGCGGGCGCAAACGCAGCCTGTACATGGGCGGTGTGAATGTGCCATTCATCGTGCGTTGGCCGGGGCAGGTGCCTGCGGGCCGCGTGGATAAGACCAGCGTCTTGGCGGGAGTGGATGTTTTCCCCACGCTGCTGGCGGCGACAGGTGTGCCGATGCCGGAGGGTTACCAACCTGACGGGATCAACGCCTTGGCCGCCTTTAAGGGCGAGCCCTTCACCCGCACGCAGCCGCTCTTCTGGGAATGGCGCGGCCCGAACGCGCAGGAGGCGGATTGGCCGCAGTTGGCGATGCGTGATGGCTTCCATACGCTGGTGATGTCCCGTGATGGAAAGCGTGTGGAGCTCTACGACTTGCTCAAAGATCGAGCCCAGCAGCAAGATCTAGCCTCAAGTGATCCAGATCGAACAACAGCGATGACAGCAGCGATCAAGGCCTGGAAATCGACTTTGCCCGACCAGAGTGAACCCGCCCCATCGACGCGCCGTCGTCCCGTCAAACCCGCGACAAAAGCCCCGGCAAAAGCGGGGCAGAACTATGATGTCGCCTTCAAGCGCTGGGACAAGGACGGCGATGGCTTTCTCTCGCTGGAGGAATATACCAATGGACTCTCACGAAAAGAAGACGCTCCGCAGCGCTTCAAGAACTTCGACAAGAATGCTGATGGCAAGGTGAGTGTGGAAGAGTTCGTGAACCGCTGACCCGATCTCACTTTGCTACTTTCGCTTCGCCGTGCTCGGCGCTGCTGCCTTTGGGAGCGGTCTTGCTGTTTCGAGTCGCGAGGTAAGCGATCAGATCACGCAAGTCACGGGGCGGCAGAGATAGACCCATCGGCGGCATCGCGGAGACCGGTGGGGCGATGGCTTTGACTTTGCTGCGCGGGAGTTCCGTGGATTTGCCATCCAGAGTGATGACGGAGAGGCTCTCCTTCGTTTCGTTGGCGATGCGTCCCATCAAGAGTGAGTCATCCGTCAGCGTGACACTGGACAAGCCGTAGCCCTGGGCAATCTCTGCGTTTGGATTGATGAGGGATTCGACCAGTTTTTCGGGGGAGAGACGTTCGCCAACGAGCATAAGGGGCGGCCCTTGGATTCCGCCGTCGTTACCCATCATGTGACACTGAAGGCAGCCTCCTTGATTGCGGAAAACGATCTCCCCAAGTTTCTCATTGCCGCCCTTGACGCCCAGGTTCGGAACAGCGTTGAGCGCGCTGGAGGCAAAGGTGGCGGCTTCTTGCTTGGCTGCTTCGTTTGAGGAGGATTGCAAGGCAAGGAAGAGATCTAGCCACAAGGCGGGGCGAAGTTTGGAGGTCTGGCGATCTTTCCAGGCGGCCAGCGCCTCTGTGGGGTTGAGGTCAGCGATGACTTCGATGCCGGCACGAGCGACCACCAAGGGTCCTTTGTCGATGGCGCGCCGGGCTGCGTCGGCGATGTCTGGCAGCTTCATTGCATGACCGTGGCGCAACGCCACTGCGGCCAATTCTGGGGCTTTGGTGGTGAGGAGGGACGCGACCGTTTCACGGGCAATTGGGGCAGAACTTGTGACAAGGCTGTTGAGCGCGGCGATACGAACTGACGGGTCCAATTGGGCATTGTCGATCTGTGCTTTGAGTGTGGCTTCGTCCAAAGCGACGTCGCTGGCATCGGCGAGATTCAGTGCCAATGCAGCGAGGGATGGTGGCGGATTGCTGGCTAGGAACCTCCTCAAGGCGTCGCCGATCACCGGCCCAAGGGTCTTCATGGTTCGCGGACCGCCATGCGGTGCGCGGTACCCGCCGAAGAGAGGGTCGGCGGTGATCTGTTTTTCCCAAAGACGCAGGCCGTGCAGCGCGGCTTCGCGGTTGTTCATCTCCACGGTTTCATCGGCTGCGATCATCATCAAGCGCTGGGCGCTATCTGCGGTGCCGAGGCGGTAGTTCGCGGCGATGATGCGGCGTTGGAGCGTGGGCGGCAACTCCGAGACCTTGTCTAACATGGCCAAGACTTCACCGGCGGAGGTGTCCATCGCATCCGTGTCGTAGATGGCGCGGATGGCTTCGTAGCGGATCTGGGTGTCGCTGTCTTTCAGAAAGCGCACCAGCTCCGCACTGGCTTGGCGGCGCAGTTGGAGGAGCGCCATCAGACGCACCTCACGCTTTTCATCTGTAGCATGCATGACGGCGTCAGTGGCATTGGCGATGCTGTCAAGGCTTGAGAGGCAGGCGTGTCGCAGTACGGGATCTGGGGATTCATTGTTGGTGCCGGCTAGCAAATAAAGTGCGGCGATCACCTCGGCGTCTCCTTTTGCGGCGATGCGGCTAAGGGCAATTGCTGAGAGTGACTTCACGTGTGCGGAGTCGTCCTGCAGCAGTTCGAGCAGTCGCCGACGCGCTGCTTCACCTTTGAGATCCCCCAACATGCGGGCTGCATTGGCGCGGATGTCGGCATCGGCATCGTGCGAGACTTCAACGAGGGCCTGTGCGGTGTCGGTGCCCTGTTGGCGGGCGCTTTGACCCAGGCCCCAAACTCCATGCAGACGCACTGGAACCTTTTCAGATTTATCTTTGGCGAGGCTGGAGAGCGCGGCCAAGCCCTCGGTGCCGCGCTTCACCAATTCAAACTGCGCCATCTGGCGTAGGCGGCGGTCGGGGGATCGCAGCGCTTCCGCGAGCTGGGCATTGGTGTCACCAGCCACGCCGCGCTTGAATCGCGCAGCCATTTCTGCGGCTGTAGCTTGCAGCGTTTTGTCCTTCGGCGAGAGCACGTGGATGGCTCCATTGGTATTGACAGTCCAGCCGCCGCCGAAGTCGCAGAGGTAGATGCCGCCATCGAATCCCAGCTCGACATCACTGATGCCGACGCCGCTGGCGATCACGTCGTCGCTATCCACGGTATAGCCAGCGCCCTGGGGCCTCACCTTGATGGCGCGTAGCTTGCAACTCTGAACCGCGCCGCCGTAGTCAGTCAGCAGAAATTTTCCACGCAGGTCCTCGGGCGCGGCATCGCCACTGACCCAGGTGACGCCAGATGGGCCACGCGCTACATGCGCCGCTGGTGGGTAGAGCCATTGGGGTTGCTCATCGTTAAAGGGCTCGTGCATCCGCTCCGTCACCCACATGGATTTGGCGGGATGAAAATCTTCCCAATCCAGGGCATCGACGTATTGGTGAGGCGATTGATGCTTCATGTTCCAGCCGGAGTCAGTGCCTTCGAGGGCATAGACCATGCGCGCCACGTCACCGAAGTCGCCCGTGTTATCAAAGGTGAAAAGGTTGCCCAATTCGTCAAAAGCTAGCTCGGTGGGATTGCGCAGTCCTTTGCAGAACACCTCAAATCCGCTGCCATCGGATTCGCAGCGGAAAATCGCGCCCGTACCTGCTCCAGTAAAAATCCGACCATCCTTCGTAGTGACGTGATAGCCGCGATCTCCCACGGAAAAATACAGCCGCCCATCTGGACCGCGAGTGATCCCATGGAGATCATGCCCGATGAATGAAATGCGCGTGCCAAAGCCACTGATCATAGCCTCGGAAGAATCCGCGATACCATCATCATTCGTGTCCTTTAGCTTCCACAAGGACGGAATGCAGGTGAAGTAAACGGCATCGTCCTCCGGTAGCAGGGAGAAGCCCAAACCATCTAGCGGCTCGCGAAATCGATCCGAAAACAGGCTGCGATGATCAGCCGCTCCATTGCCATCGCGATCCTCCAGTCGGATGATGCGGTCCGCCGTGTTGGTGAAGAAGCCTTCCGGAAATCGACCGGGGATTGACCTCTGCAGTTTCTCCCGATCCTCCAGCGTCTCTGATCGGAAGTCGCCCTGGATGAAATCGTTCACTCCACGCAGATCAGGCACGCCCTGCCAAAAGCGGTTTACTTCACCAACGAACACACGCCCATTCCGGTCGATGCCGAGGCTGCCCGGATTTTCGACAAACGGAAAACGAACCCAAGTATGCGCCTCCAGCCCAGGATGATCGACCACGCCGGAGAACGTCTCTGGCTGGTTTTTCATCGCAGGGAGATCTGCCTCGGCGACTGTGGGCAGCTGCTTGTAACGCTGTGCCATCTCGAGCACCGTGAGTCCATGGGAGGTGCTTAGGGCGGTGAACACGCTGAGTGCGATTAATCGGGTGCGATGGGCTAGGGGCATGAAGGTTTTTGAGGAATGGGGGCAATGGATAACAACCAATGGAAGGTGGATTTTCCAACGATTTACGGTCGCCAGGACTCTTGGGCACGACTTTTCTGTGCTGTAGCCGGGGGCGCGTCGCGATAGAGTCATCACTGGACGATTGCCTCACCTCGGCATTGCGCCGCTTTTGCCAGTCCGGGTTGGGTTTTTTGTATCCCTGAAAAGCGTTGTGCTACGCAAGGGAGAGCTTGCCGTCCTCGTCCTTATCAACGAATGGGAAGAGCCACTCCCAGCCGGGCTTAGCGTTGCTGCCTTCGGCGCGATGGCAGACAAGTTTTTGACAAAATACTTCCGCCTTGAAGGTTGAGAATTTCTCTAAAATGGGCTACCTTTTCGGCCAAGCGTTCCCAGCCTCATCGCTTCCAATAAAGTCCTGCATGTCCACTGGATTGCGCCATTCACTCCCTATTCTGGCCCTTGTGGCATTGGTGTGCCTAGGCTGGTGGTGGGGTGGGGCATCACGCCAAACGGCAGCAGTGGTTTCTTCAACCGAAACTGCGGCCTCTACTGCTGTGGCGAGTGCTTTACCCGTGGATGCGACTCTTTTGTCAAAGTCGCAGCCGACCCCCGAGCAGGGCGTCGTGCAGACCGGTGGAAAGTTTCAGGCGGTGCGGGGGAAGCCCCCAGGGCCGGGAATTTCGAGCGCGGAGGCGATGAAAGCGGAGGTGAAGGATTACATCAAAGAAATCAGCCCGGACGAAGTTCGCGTGGGTGAAGTGCGGCTATTGAAACGGGAGCGGACCTTGATTTTTACGGCCACCGTGGCGGTGCGTGCGCAAGCTCTGGAGTACGCGCTGGTGCACGAAACGGGAAAGGCACATGAGGCCCTGCTGGTGACGAAGGTGCCCGTGCAGGATGTGCACGTGGCGGCACTCTTGATTGAGGCGAACGGGCAGGTGCCGAAGATTGAGGTCTCATGGCGCAAGAATGGGGGAGAGGCGCGGGTGGCGTTGAGTGATCTGATCCGTGTGCAGCAGGTGGCGGCGGATACGCTGTCGGCAAATCCGTGGACTTACAATGGATCTGAGTTCCACCAGGGTGGTTTCGCCGCGATGTCGGAGGGGTCGATGGTCGCGCTGGTGAATGATCCTGCGGCGCTGGTCAATCATCGCGCGGCGGCGGCTTTGCAGAGGGATGACGTTTTTTTTGCCAATGCTGAAAGGCTCCCTGCTGACGGTGTGCCCGTGTCGGTGATGTTCATTTTTCCTGCATCCAACTGAAGGTTCGATTTCTGAGTTTCCTGTTCCGCCCTATGCCAAAACTTCGCTTTTCTATCTTAGCTCTCGCTCTCGCCTTGGTCGCTGTATTCACGACCTCGCATGCTGCAGAGGAGACCGCGTTCACTTGGCCCCTTGGCCCGATTGGCGGGAAGTTCCGCATCTGGACGGGAGAGTCTTTCATCCGTGTTTCGGAGGTGACGGTGGGGGCACCGGGTGCGGTGGCAGGCTTACAGGTTGGCGATTTCATCACGGGCGCGTTTGGGCGGGCTTTTGATCCGATTAGTCCCGAAAGGCTCGATGGGCCAGTGCGGCAACTCGCGGCGGCGATTGATCATGCGGAGACAAACGCCCTGGCCTTGCCTCTATCGATCATTCGGCCGGGCTCGGGCAATCTGACCCTCACGATCAACCTGCCCGCCACCAGCGGTTTAGGCCCGGCTTATACGATCACAAGCAGTCGTTACGCCGCCATTTACGAAGCCGCCTGCGCCGGGTTGCATACTCGCATCATGGCGACCTCCAATGGCGATATCGGCTACCCGACGGGTTTTGCGGGGTTGGGCTTGTTGGGTCATCCGAATTGGAATGAGACGACCGGACCAAAGCCCTATCGCCTTTCCATCAACAAGGTGCGTGACTGGGCCATCTCTACCATCAATGCGGCCATCCTCACGCCCGTGGAGCACAAGTTCTTTGATGGCTCTGCCAATCCGAATTTTGTGGACCCTGGGCTGGAAAACTGGAGCCTCGGCCTGGCGGTGATGTTTTTTTCTGAGTATGTGACCAAGACTGGCGAGCAGGCGAGTTATCAAACAACGCTCCAACGCGGGGCGACGCTGATGGCCAATCGCATCGAGAACTGGGCGCAGCCTAACAACGGCGGCACGGCTGATCGCACCTATGAAACCACGCGGGGTGCGACCGGGCACGGCGGGGTGGTGGGTGACTACACGCACCAATGGTATGTCGGGATCAACATCACAGGCTTGCATTTGTTCAATGGGCTCGCCCTAGCGAAGCGTGCCGGTGCGGACATGACGCAGCGGCCCAAGGACGGCCACTACTTTGGTTACCCCTTTGCGCCCGGCGATACGATTCCTGGCACGATCTCGCCAGCCTTGCCCGCGACGATCATCTTACCGCGTGGCGCGCAGGATAGCCGCTCTCTGCCGCATATTGACAACGTCACCAATGCTCCTTTGACGACGATCACGACGGTGGACTCATCCGACAACCCCTTCTTTTACGATTGCTCTTTGGATCAGAAGTTTTGGATTCAATGGGACTGCCTTGCACGCTCGACTGGCGCGGCTGGGAACGTTGGTTACGCTGCCGTCACTGGCGGTGCGGGCGATGCCGGCGGCCGCACCCCTGGCACCCTGCTGGGATACAAGATTTATCAGAATGGCGCTACGGCATCATCGCTCGATCAGGAGCTCACTGACCGACAGATGAACTACATCATCAATGCCCACGACATTCATTTGAACGCCCACGCTTACAATATGGGCGGTGCCTGTTTCACCGCGATGCTGATGCCCTACATGACGGATCGCCATCAGCGCTTTTTCTTAGAGAATTGGAAGTGCTTTAACAACCTCGCCGCGCAGCCTGACGGCACCCTTCGGTATTTCGGCGGCAGGGATTTCCAAGACCCCTACATGGACACGACTGCCTCAATGCAGACCGATATCGCGCTCGCAGGCTCGGTGGCTCGGGGGGGATTGCCCCATCTGCCTGGCTTTGCAACGGATCGTGTGTTCCCGCGCTTCCGGCAGCCGTTGTTGGAGTGGCCAACGAGCGATGCGCGTCGTCTGCGGAAGGCGGCAGTGACGGAGTCTTTCAACGTGGAATTGCTCGATGCCACCGGAGCCGTCATCCCGCCCGCACAAATCACCGCGCAGTGGACGGTGGTATCGGGTCCAGTCACCAGCGGAGTGATTGCTTCCCCAACGAGTCTCAATACCACGGCGAGCTTTCCCACGCACGGCGTCTATCGTCTTGAACTGACCGCAACCGACACCGTCAGCGGCCACAGCACGACGGAGACGGTGGATGTGGAGAGAATGCCAACGCTGGGCTCTGACTACGTGGTCGGCGAAGCAGAGTATCGCGTCTATACGGGTATTACGGGCACAACGGTGGCGAGCCTGACGAGTGCCACCAAATACCCCGCCAGCCCAGATCAAGTGAGCCATCTGACCTCGCTCGAAGGCACCTACGGTGGCTCCAATTATGGGGCCACGATCACCTGCTACGTGGTCGCCCCAGAAACCGGCGACTATCGGTTTTACATCAGTTCAGACGATCAATCATCACTGCTCTTTAATGCCAGCGGTGCGGACTCCACGGGGGCGGTGCAAATTGCGTCGGTCTCGAACTACACCGATCAGTATGAGTGGACGAAATACGCCAGCCAGCAGTCTGCAGTGATTTCGCTTTCTGCTGGTCAGGTGTATTACCTTCAGGCGTTGCAAAAGGAAGCCAGTGGCGGAGATCATTTGGCCGTGGCGTGGACTACGCCATCCAACGGTACGATCACTGTTATCGATCAGCCCTTCATCGCACGGGCGCTTTCGCCAGCGGAAGAGGCTACTCCCGAGATTCTGAGCCAGCCGCAGGACCTCACGATCAACCTTGGCGATACCGCTACGTTCAGCATCACCACAGTAGAAGGAGCTGGACCAGCCTTCTATCAGTGGCGGCACAATGGGCAAAATTTTGGCACTGCGTCGGACGCGCCATCTCTGACCATTACCAATACGGGCGCACGACTCGCTGGCACATGGGATTGTGTTTTTACGAGCGGCAGTTCCGTCCTCACCTCGCAGAGCGCGACGCTTACCGTCACGGGTCTCGGTGTTCTGAATACTGGCGGGCTGTGGCAGGAAATCTTCACCAACATCAGCGGCAGCAGTGTGGATGATCTCCTTGATGACGCCAGCTATCCGATGCTTTCCAGCAGCAGTGGGGTGATCACGGAACCACACACCACCACGTTTGGCGATGCCTACGGGCAGCGCTGGAGTGGTTGGCTCATCCCCAGCACCAGTGGACGCTACCGCTTCTACATCGCTGCGGACGATGAGGTCCGTCTTTATTTGAGCCCGACTCCCTACGAGAGCCACAAACAGCTCATCAACTCCAGCAACAGCTACACGGGTGAGATGTCCTGGTCCTCGCGCTCTCCATCGGCTTGGATTCAGCTTGAAGCTGGCCAGCGCTATTACGTCGAGTTTCTGCACAAGGAGGGCGGTGGGGGCGATCACGCTGCCTTCACCTGGCAGAGGGAAGGTGACTCCGTGCCGACCAATGGCACTGGGCTCATCCCCAGCGCAAATTTGCAATATGCCTTCGGTGGCACCTTCCCTGATGGAGATACGGCACCGCCATACGCAGCGGCGGACGCGATGAATGTCGCCCAAGGCAGCAGTGTGACGGTTGATGTCACTCTGAACGACCTCGATGCGAATCCCGCCAGCCTTCTCATCCAGTCCTTCACCCAGCCGGCGAACGGCAGTGTCACGCAGAGCGGGCGCGAACTCACTTACACGCCTACGGCTGGGTTTGGCGGTTCCGATAGCTTCACCTATACGATTGCCAATGGCTTGAGCCTGACCGCGACCGCCACGGTGAATGTCACCGTCACCAGCCCGTGGACAGATATGACGGCCTGGTGGAAGCTCGATGAAAACACTGGCACCAGCGCTGCTGATTCCACGGGCAATGGCCACAGCATCACGCTGAATGGCGGCACCACGTGGACGGCAGGTAAACTTGGCAGCGCCATCAATATCTCCAGCAGCAGCCAGACGGCCATCACGGCCAGTGGTAAACCTGTGCCCGGCACCTTTACTCTGACCGCCTGGATGCGGCCGACGAATACCAGCGGAATTGACACCTTGTTTAGCTTTGGCAGCGCCGCCGCGCTCCGCACCAATGGTTCCGGACTGCGCTTTACCACCTTCGGTATCAAAGATCACGATACCGCATCCAGCATGTTCAGCGGTGGCACGTGGACCCACATCGCCCTCACGTTCACGCCTAGCGTTGTGGGTGGAGCAAAGTTTTATGTCAATGGCGTGCTGCGCCAGAGCATCGATAGCTCCACCATCGACACTGCCGCCACGGGTGTCTGGCGCATCGGGGCCTCCCACATCTCCGGGGAATGGTTCGGCGGCGCTTTGGATGACGTCCGCCTCTACAGTCGCGTGCTGAGCGATCAGGACATCGCCAGCGTCGCCGCTACCGCGACACCTTTTGAGCAATGGCGCATCGCCAATCACAATCCGACCCAACTCGGCAATGCCCAACTCTCCGGCCCCCTTGCCGACCCTGAGAAAGACGGGATCGAGCACCTCATGGAATATGCGCTCGATCTCAATCCTGATGTCACCGATAAGCTGGGCACCAAGATCGTCAGCGATCTTGAAGATGACCAATATCTCCGACTCACCATCACCAAAAACCCTGCCGCCACGGACGTGATCTACACCGTTGAAGTCAGCAGCGATTTGGAGACCTGGACGGATGTGGACACCGTCATCGAAACCAACACCGCCGACAGCCTCATCGTCCGTGATACCATCGCCATCGGCCCCAGCAATCGTCGCTTTATCCGTCTGCGAGTCACGCAGTGACCGCCCCAGACCCGGCGGATGGGTGGCTCATTGATGAAATACTCCGGTTCGTCCTACGTTTCACGGTGGATATGATTCGTGCTGTATTGCTGATGATGGCTTTGGGAGCTGGGGTCCGGGCTGAGTCCCCCCAGCGGGAGGCTGATGCCGAGGGGACGGCCTTTTTTGAATCCAAGATTCGGCCCGTGCTGGTGCAGCACTGCTACAAGTGTCACAGCGAGGCGGAGGGCGAACGCAAGGGCGGGCTCTTGCTGGACCGGCAGAGCGGGTGGATGGACGGCGGGGATTCGGGACAGGCCGTGGTGCCAGGGGACCTGGATGGATCGTTGCTGATCCAGGCCGTCCGCTACGGGGATGAGGACTCGGCGATGCCGCCGAAGTATCAACTGGATGCGCCTGTTGTGGCCTTGTTGGAGCAGTGGGTGAAAATGGGCGCGCCGGGTCCGAAGAAGGACATGGGGCAGACGGCGTTTTCAAAGTTGGGGGATCAGGAGGCGATTTTTGAGGCGGCTAAGACGCATTGGTCTTTCCTGCCAGTGCGCAGTGTCCAGCCACCTCAGGCGGACGATGCCGAGTGGAATGAGAACCCGATTGACCAGTTCATTTTCGCGAAACTGAAGGAGCAAAAGCTCACCCCATCGCCGCAGGCCTCGCCAGCGGTGCTGCGCCGTCGCCTTGCCTACGACCTCACAGGGTTGCCGCCGCAGGGGGATCAAACCATGCAGCAACTGCTGGATAGCCCGCACTTTGGTGAGCACTTTGCCCGGTTGTGGCTCGATGTCGCCCGGTATGCCGACACCGCAAACGTGACGGTGCCAGCGACGAAGATGGTCACCTACTACCCGTATGCCTTCACCTATAGGGACTATGTGATTGATGCCTTCAACAAGGACAAGCCATACGATCAGTTCATCAAAGAACAGTTAGCCGCAGATCTGCTGGGATTCAAAGATCGCGCGCCGGAGCAGGCTGCGCTGGGCTTCATTGCGGTGACACCCTTCCTCACGAATCCCCATGATTTTGCCGATGACGCGATCGATACCACCATGCGGGGCCTGATGGGGCTGACCGTATCTTGTGCCCGCTGTCACGATCATAAGTTTGAGCCGGTGCCGACAGCGGACTACTACTCGTTGCACGGCGTTTTTAGCTCCATTGAAAAGCCCGCGCCTCAAGACATCCAGGAGTATCCGGTGATCGACGGTTATGAGATCAGTGATGAGGCAAAGGCTGACTACCAAACCAAGCAACAAGCTGTAGCGGAAAAGATCGCAGAAGCTAAGAAGAGCGGACGGCTCGTGGGTGCCCGGCAGAAGTTCTCCGATGTGATCAAGAAGAGCGATCTGGCGGAACTGATCACCTTTCACGATGGAGCACCCGCGCGCGCTATCGTGGTGAAGGAGAAAGAGCGCCCGGTGGACTCCAAGATCTTCCTTCGGGGCGAGCCTGATACGCGTGGCGATCTTGTGCCGCGGCGTTTCCTGAAGCTACTCGATCCAAAGCAGGAACCCTTTCCGGCAGAAAACAGTGGGCGCTTGGCGCTGGCGGAGAAGATTGCCAGCAAGGACAATCCGCTAACGGCCCGCGTCTTCGTTAATCGCGTCTGGGGGGCATTGATGGGGGGCTATTTGGTGGATACGCCTTCCGATTTCGGATTGCAGGGCGCTGCCCCGTCGCACCCGGAACTGCTGGATTGGCTTGCAGCGGATTTTATGGCCAATGGTTGGTCGGTAAAGCATCTGGTGCAGACCATCGTCAGCAGCCGCGCCTATCGCCAGAGCAGCCTGATTCGTCCAGACATGGCCGAACTGGACCCGACCAATTTGTGGTATCACCGGGCGAACTCAAAGCGGCTAAGCATTGAGGAAATCCGTGACAGCGTATTGGCCTTGAGTGGTCAGCTCGATGATCGACAAAAGGGCCATCCGAAGCCACTTTGGGGGCCGGAGTTTACGCGCCGTCGGACCATCTATGGAGTGGTTGATCGGGTGAACAATGACCCAACACTGCGCGCTTTTGATTTCCCTTCGCCCACGGCCACGGCGGATCGTCGCACTGAAAATGTGGTGGCGCAGCAGTCCTTGTTTGCATTGAATTCGCCCTTCATCATCGGGCAGGCAGCGGCGCTGGTGGAGAGTCTTCAACTCACTGATGGGATGAGCGCTGAGGCGCGGACAAACGCGCTTTTCCAGCGTGTCTATCGCCGGGATGCGCATGAGGTGGAGCACAAACGCCTGCAGCATTTCTTGGCCCTCATGGAGAAGCGCAAGACCGATCCGTGGCCCCTCGTCGCGCAATCACTGCTCGTTTCCAATGAGCTCCTCTATGTGGATTGAGAGGGGGCGTTTTCACACAGCCTTCACCTGAATTTCACAGAGGGGTGGTTGCTCTTCCCGGGCTAGGTCGGTAGATTGCTGCCTCATGACCGCCAGCCCGCCCGAATCCCGCCGCTCCTTCCTCAAGCGTGGTCTGATGGGCATGATGAGCCTTGGTGCCGTCGGTGGTGGTGGCGCGTACTCTTATGGCCGATTGATCGAGAGGAAGCAGCCTGTTGTCGAGCGTTTGCGAATCGGGTTGAAGGGGCTTGGTCCCGCGTTCGAAGGGTTCCGCATCGTGCACATAAGCGATTTGCATGTAGAGCCGCACGTCAATCAGCCGCTCCTAGCCAGGACGGTCTCGATGATCAATGACTTGAAGCCGGATCTCGTGGTGATCACGGGCGATATCATCACTAGCAATGAGGGCCTGGCTGCAAAGCTGACCGAACCGCTAGCGGATCTCAAGGCCAGGGTGGGAGTGATGGCGTCATTGGGAAATCATGATGTTTGGAACCGTGCTGGGGTGGTGACACAGGCCTTGAAGAATCAAGGGATCAAAGTGCATCGGAATACGGGTCAGGCATTGATCCAGCAGGGGGATCGACTTTGGATCGCGGGCTTGGACTCGGTCTGGGCGGGCTCGCCACGCATTGCGGAGAGCCTGAAGGGCAACGCCAAGGATGTGCCCTGTGTGATGCTGGGGCATGAGCCGGATTACGCGGACACGCTCTCGAGGACTGCTGGTAGCTTTTTGCATCTGGCGGGGCACACGCATGGTGGCCAGATCTGCTGGCCAGGCGGATTCCCCATCAAGCTGCCGCGATATGGGGTGAAGTATGCACGTGGGTACTACGAGGTGGGCAATGTTCAGCTCTACGTGAATCGTGGTATTGGCACGGTCATGGCAAAGGCGCGGTTTGCGTGCTCGCCGGAGATTACGGAGTTCACACTGGCGGGCGATGCTCTGGTTTGAGCCCACGCTGGACGCGGGCACTGGGTCGAAAAAGAGGTTGTGCCCTGGTGGTATGCCCCTAATGTCCGCCTCCCGCAGACTGCGGCCCTAAAACGACTTTCTCCCCACGCTTTTTCTCCGGAGTTTTGCCCCAGGCTTCTGGGGCGCTGCCCGTTGCCGAGGTTCTCGACGCTTTGCCGATCCTCCTGGACTCTGGGGCGCAGGGACAGGTTCTCCATCCCACCATTGCCGATTCAGATGACTTTGTCAGCATGGGCATTTTCGTCCAGCATCAACTCGACTGGCTGCGATTTTGAAGGTCCGTCTGGTAGTGTGCCTATGACGTGGCCAAACATGTCCTGCTTGCACCGGAGTCTGCGTAGCTATATGGGTGCCTGAGATGAATGATGCCTCCCACACTGATGAGGTCACTTGGGAACCTCCAGGTGGTGTGCTCATCTGGATGGTCGTGGGGCTGGAATTGGTGACGTTCGGGGCTGGGATCATCGCTCTTTTGGTGCAGGAGCGTGACCACTCGCTAGAGTTTGCACAGGCGCGGCTTTTGCTAAACCAGCCGCTGGCTTTCATCAACACTCTGGTGCTGCTCACTGGCGGCTGGTGCATGGCCTGCGGTTTAAATGGGTTGCGCCTGGGACGTTCGCGCTCATCCACGCTCTGGACACTTGCTGCTGTGGTCTCAGGGGTGCTGTTTCTGATTATCAAGATGATCGAATACCGGCAGAAGGCGACGCACGGCATCGGTTTCGGTGAAGATACCTTTTTCACGCTCTATTACCTGCTTACGGGCTTTCATTTCGTGCATGTTCTCGTCGCGGTGGTGCTGCTGGGCATGCTCGCAAGGTCAGTCCGCCTCGGACACAGCCATGCGGGCAATCCACAGAACTTCGAGGCAGGCGCGGTCTTCTGGCACATGTGCGATCTCATCTGGCTGCTGCTTTACCCGGTCATCTACCTGTTATGAACCGCGTCGTCACTCGCATCTGGCTTTTCCTCATCACACTGACCACGGCGAGTTGGCTGCTGGCGGAGCGTCACGCCGCGCCATCACTGCTGCTGGGACTGGCCGCAGTGAAGTTCACCCTCGTCGCTGGCTGGTTCATGGAACTGCGCCATGCGCACCTTCTCTGGTGGTTTTTAATCGGCGGGCTGCTTGCCGTTATTCTCGGTGGAGCAGCGCTTGTAAAGTAAGCCCATTGCCTCTCTGTAGCCGGTTGACGGATTGAGGTCTGAGTGCCGAGCATTGTGCGTCCTTGTAAGGTGGCAGTTCAGAATGAAAGGCTCGTCATGACATAGACGAAGTCGGCATCGCTGGCACTGCCGGTGTCTGAGAGGTAGCTACCGGCGAAGAGGTGGCTGTAGCCGAAGGTGAGTTTCACATGCGTGCTGGGGGCGTAGGTGACGAGCAGGTCCAGCTCGCTTCCGGCAAAGTTGGAGGCACCCGGCGAAATGGACCGCACGGTCGTCGTGGCGTTGGCGCGCCGGAGGGCGTCGTTGGTGTTGGCAAGCCAGAAGAGATGGTAGTCAAGACTGGCGGTGAGTTTGGGCACGGGTTTGGTGCTGAGATGCAGGGCGACGTTGTGCAGATTGCTCCACGAAAAGACATCCATGTAGCCGTAGTGCGGGTGGTTCGTCGGGAACAGATTCTGAAAGGCACCTTGCTCGCCATCAGCGGCATTGCCATCGCCGCTGCCATAGCTGTATTCCAGCCCGAGGCGCGGTTTCCACGCGTGCTGGAAGGTATAGCCGCCTTCGACGTAGCTGGCTAAGGAGGTCAGATCAAGGCCACCCGCAGTGCCGCTCTGCACGGCGAACTCGGCCTCGTAGTCCCACGGTCCGAGTTTGTCAGGGAGTGATTTCCAATGGGTGCCCAGCGTGAGAAAGTGGTCGTTGCGGTTCTCATCATCGAAGTAGAGCGCATAAAGCTCGGTGTCCTGGATGCCCAGTGTGGGGATGTGGGCGTAGAGGCCGGAGAGGAGTGAGTCCTTATCGCTGTCATCCATGCCGTAGCGGTCAATATTGACCACGGAAGAAATGAAGGCGTCCACCCAGAGGCCGTCCCTGCCCGTGTAGCGGAGTTTGGCAGCGTCAAAGGTGCGGCTGATGTTATTCCAGTCGAGCGGGCCGATGAGTCGCTGGTCTCCGTAGAGCAGCACCTGGCGTCCGGCCTTGAGCGAGAGAGGGAAGGCTTTGCCATCGCCGATCTCGAGATAGAGTTGTCGAAGATCGATGGGATTGTCTCCCTCCGCGCCGAGCACGCCGGGAATGTCTGCTCGGTCGCTATCAATCTCGCGGGAGTCCTGGCCTTCGGCGAAGAAGGTGAGCCATGGCGTGGGCTGGAGTTTGAGGTTGAGGCGGAAGCGATTGAGCAACCACGCATCATCATTCACGGTGCCGAGGGCGCTGTTGAAATCGAAGTTGTTCTCGCGGTATTCGAAGCGGGTTTGGTCCTCAATGCCGAATGTGATCCGCCCATCAGCAAGGGCGAGAGGATTGGGTTTCTCTGGAATGGCGTTCTGACTCCAGGCATTGGCGGAGAGAGCGAGAAGAAGAAATGCACGGGCGGGTTTCATGGCAGTAAAAGCTTTTTGAGGGCGGCGACTGTAGGCGCGATGTCCGCGCCGAGTTCTTCCTCGCGGTGGACGATCTTGCCGTCAGCATCGAGCACAGCGATCAGATTGGAGTGTGTGAGGAAGCCTTCGACGGTGGCGAACTTGAATTGAAGAGCGACTGCGAGCTGACGGATCGTTTCCTCATCAGAGATGGCGAAGGTCCAGCGCTCTGACGCTAGCTGATGTTCAGTGGCGGCCTTCTTCATTTGCTTGGGATCGTCCCGCTCGGTGTCGAAGGAAAAGAATACAAAGCCCGCCTTGTCGGCATCCTCACCCAGTGCGGATTCAATGCGCTTCATGTCTCCGATAATGCGGGGGCAGGCGAACTTGCAGGAGGTGAAACCCATGGTGATGACTCGCGGCTTGCCCCGCAGTTGCTCCATCTTCAACTTTTCGCCTTCGTGGGTGCGCCAGATGCCGGGCAGATCATAGATCGTGGTGAACTGCGGCATTGCAGGCATGGGCGGTGCTTCCTTCACCGACTTTGCGGCGCGGAAGCCGAGGCTCGCCACGCAGTAGTCCCCCTTCAGACTGCTACGGAAGGCGTAGCGCATGAAGGCAGCGTAGTTGCTCACATCGGAGGCGAGCAGTGATCCCGCGCCACAGAAGAGCTTTCTCTCCAGTGAACCATCACCGCGTGAGTCGCCAACGACCATGGTGGAGTTGAAATCATGCACCCACTCCCAAACGCGGCCATGCAGTCCGCGCACCCCATGCACATTCTTCGCCCCCTCGGCGGCGGATGACGGCGAACTGGAGGCGGGCTTGGAATACCATTCCAGGAGCTGTTGCAGAAAGGCCTGATCACCGCTGGCATCCAGCCGTGTGGCATCCGCGCGCGCGACGAACTCCCACTCATCCTGTGTCGGCAGTCGCTTCCCTTGTGCTTCGCAATACGCTTTAGCGGCGAACCACGAAACATTGACCACAGGCGCTGCGAGTGCATTTCCATCACCTGGGTCAAGATCTCCCCGCCAGTGAGCAAGGTAGTTCTTATCTGCTAGCGTGGGTTTGATCCGGGACCGCTGCCAGTCTGGATACTTGGTCACAAAGGCCAGAAACTGAGCGTTGGTCACCTGAATGTCATCCAGGAAGAAGGGCTGCACTTGGCGTGGCTTTGCCTGTTTGGCATACAATGGTTTGTATGTGCCGCCGGGTATGGCACTCATGCCCGGCGGAGCATTGTCGGAGGCTGCTAGCACTGAGGCTGCTGCCAGTAGAACGACTGCAAGGAAGATGCGCATGGCGGTTGGTATCAATGCGCTGGAGGAGCGGGGGGAGGAGCGGTGGCACGAACTTCCTTGACCATGGCAGGCAACACCTCGGTGCCGTTGTTGCCCCAGCTGTTATAGACAAAGGTGAGTGCATTGGCCACTTGCTCGTCATTGAGGCCTAGCTGCGGCATGATGCTGGCATAGACCTCGCCATTGACTGTCACGTTGCCCTGCAAGCCATGCAGCACCGTGGAGATGGAGCGTTTCACGTCCGCATTGAGGTAGTCTGACTTGGCCAGGGGCGGGAAGGCTTTGGGGATGCCCTGGCCCTCGGGCTGATGGCAAGCCATGCAGATGGAGTTATAGACGAGTTTTCCACGGGCGATGCGCTCTTCCTTGTTAGCAGCAGGAGGTTGCTGGCTTGACGCCTGTGCGATGGACTGCACCGCGCCACCTTCGAGTTGGTAAATGCGGTCGTCCTGCTTCCCGGAATAGACGAGTTTGTTCTCATCACCACTGACCTTGATCATGCCCACAGCCCCTTTGTTGAAGGCGCGGAAGATGCTGTGATCAACGAGGATGTAAGTTCCCGGCACTTCAAGGCCGAACTCCACGATGGCGCTGCCGCCAGCGGGGATCATCGTCGTCTGCACCTGATGCTGCGCGGGCTTCACGCCACCTTCGAGATACACGTTGTCAAAAATCTCGCCGATGACGTGGAACGAGGAGGTGAGATTCGGGCCTCCGTTGCCCACGAAGAGACGCACCTTCTCGCCGACCTTCGCCTGCACGGCATTGTCGCCCGCCATCGCGCCTACGGAACCATTGAACACGACATAATCGGGCGTCTCTGTGAGCGCCTTGTCCATATTGAAGGGTTGCAGTCCGGGTTCCCCATACGGACCCTTTGTGTAGAACTCGGACTGGAAGACATAGAACTCCTTGTCCACCTTCGGCAGTCCGCCAATCGGCTCGACGAAGATCAGACCATACATGCCATTTGCCACATGCATGCCCACAGGAGCGGTGGCGCAGTGATACACATAGAGGCCAGGATTCAGCGCCTTGAACGAGAAGATGGACTCATGCCCAGGCGTCGTGAATGACGAAGCCGCACCGCCACCAGGCCCCGTGACTGCATGCAAATCAATGTTGTGAGGCATCTTGCTGTCGGGGCGATTCATGAGGTGAAACTCCACCTCGTCATTCTGGCGGATGCGCATGAACTTGCCCGGCACGCTGCCGCCAAAGGTCCAAAACGTGTAGTCCACTCCATCGGCCATGCGTTTCACCAGTTCGACGACTTCGAGTTTGATCGTCACTTTTGTCGGATGATCACGCGTGATGGGCGGCGGCACGTTCGGAGCGTCAGTCAAAATAGCATCCTCTTGGCCAGACACAGGCTTGTCCTGGATGGTGGTTGGATTGGCCATGGCATCACCAGAAGGTCCAGCAGTGGGCACGGTGGATTGATGAGTCTCCAGGATGGCCTTCATGAAGGTCTCCTGGGATAGTTTTTCGGTCGGACTTAGTTCGCGCTCACCACATTGGGTTAGCAGCGTGAGAGCGAGGGCGGAGAGTATAGTGTGGGCGTGGGTCAGTTTCATGGTTCAGGTATCTAGGATTGGGATTTGTAGTGGGCGTAGCGTTCCCGTTGCTCAGGGGTTAAGTTGGCGGGATCGAAGCGGGGATCGGGGACGTGGTTGATGCGCGAGTAGATCACGTTCGCCATGTCAGCAGCGCAGCTCTTGATGTGCTCAGCATTTTCGCCCTCGAAAAGATCATCCACCGTGCCGCGAAAAAGCGTTAGCCAGTGGTCAAATTTGTCCCGCCCCATGTCCGTAAGCGGCACCAGCTTTGCATGCGCGGCCAGTGGATTGCCGGTAAAGCCGCCGCTGCGGAACATCACCGTTTCCCAAAAGGCATACATCTTCGGCAGGTGCGTGCTCCAGTTCGTCTGTGCCACCTTGTCGAAGATGTGGCCGAGCACCTCGTCGGCGCGGACGCGGTCATAGAACTCGTTCACGAGAATTTCAATCTCCCGCCGACCGGTGAGATCGGGTTTGCTGGCGGCTTTTACCTCATTCATGTGGGCTACACTAGCCGACCCAGGGACGGCTGTTCCGCGCACTCTGGCAAGGTTTGGGCTGTAATTGCGGAACTCGGATTCTGTAATGCATCAAGAGGTAAGTCTCAATCTCGCAAACGCGCCACACATGCTGGCGGCGAGGGCTTTGGGATTGGGCACGATGTCGTAGTGCTGACGGGCGAACATGCGGGGGAAGTGCTCGCGGGCGCGCTGCTCGATGGCGAAGGCGTGGGTCATGATGCCGTGGCGGGTGCCGGTCTCGATGGCTTTGCGCACGTCGCGGATGCCGTATTCGCCTTCGTAGCGGTCGTAGTCGCAGGGGCGGCCGTCGGTGAGGAGGAAGATGACCTTGTTCTCTGCGCTCTGGCGTGTGAGCAACTCCTGCGCGTGCCGCAGCGCGGGGCCGATGCGGGTGTAGCCGTCGGCTTCGAGCTTGCCGAGCCGGGCGCGGGCGGTGCGCCAGGGATCGCGAAATTCTTTGATGAGATGGAAGTCGCACTGACGGCGGGTGTTGCTGCTGAAACCAGCGACGGCGAAGGTCTCGATGAACTCGTCCATCACCTCGCCGACGCAGAACAGCGTCTCGCGGATCGTGTCGAGCACTCGGGCGTCATTCACCCAGGAGTCAGTGGAGAAACTCTGATCCATGAGGACAAGTGCGGCGACATCATGCAGGCGGCGCTGGCGCTGGATGTAGAGGCGCTCATCGGGTGCGTGGCCGCTGCGCTGGGCGACTTGCGCGGCGATGACGGCGTCGATGTCGAGTTCGGGGCCGTGTGGCTGGCGTTTGGCACGTTGCGTTTGGGTGGCGAGAGCGGCGAGCTTTTTGCGCAGCTCGAGAATGATGGCGCGGTGCTTGGTGGCGGTGGTTTGTGCCCATGCGGCATCAGCTTCGATCTGCGTGCGTGGCTGGATGTGGCACCAGGCGGGCTTGTGCTGCTGCTTTTTGAAATCCCACTCGGGATACGGGATGCCGCCAGCGGGTGAGTCGCTGCCGAGATCGAGCGAGAGGCCGTCCATGACGATGTCGCTGCGATAAATGGAGCGCGGTCGCTCGCGGGTGCGCACGACGTGTTTCATGTCGAGCTTGTTCAGCGCCTCGGCGTGGTCTTCGAGTTCGTCTTCGTCGTCGGTTTTGCGGTCGAGACCGCTGTATTCCTCCAGCGTCTCAGCCTTTTCAAAAGTGTGGATCGGCATCTCGGCCTCCACGGGCTGATCGTCGTCGCCGAGTTGCACCTGCACGTTCGTCTGACCCTTGCCTTCGATCTCGGTGACGTTCTCGGGCTGCGTCGCGGCTTCGAGAATGTCGGCGAGCGTTTTGGAGTGCGTCGGCTCGTTGGCACGACTGAAGTCGGCACAGCCGATGAGCTGCCAGAAGTTTGTTTCACCCAAAAAGGGCTGCAACTCGGCGATTCGGCCCACCAGAGCAGGAATCTCGTCCAACAACGCTTTTGGGTCAGCGACACGCGTTTTGATCGCGAGGGCTCCAAGGATCGTTTTGAGCTGAAACAGGCACTCATTCGCCTCCGGAGTGCTGGCGAGCGAAAACTCCGGTGGAAGGAACACGCGCTCGTGATCACAAAGCACGGCATTCGGCGTCTCAAACACCGCCACAGGTTTTTCCGCGATCATGTTGGCGAGCAGAAACAACTGCTGACGACGCGGTGCCAGATGCACCCTCACAGCGGAGGCTGCTCGTTCACGCGGCGACTCAACGAGGCGTTTGTAGAGCGCCCTAAAGCCGAGGAAGACGTTTTCTTCCCATTCAAACATATCAAAGCGTCAGTTCGATGACCTGTTTGATCGCTGCGAGTGCGTCGGGGTCATCGGTGAGGGGTTCGGCGATGGCGACGGTGGCGGCGTAGCGCGGGGGAAGACCGGCGCGGATGAGTTTGGCGGCATCGACGAGCAGGCGGGTGGAGACGCTCTCCAGCAGCGATAGCTCGGTGAGTGAGCGCACTTTGGTGGCGATGCTGACGAGGGCGCGGGCTTGTTTTTCATCCACCTCGGTTTCGCCAGTGACGATGCGGGTTTCGATGTCGGTGCTCGGATAACCGAAGCCGAGGCCGATGAAGCGCTGGCGGGTAGAAGGCTTCAACTCCCTCATGCTGCGCTGGTAGCCGGGATTGTAGCTGATGACGAGCATGAACTCCGGCGGTGCGTGCAGTGTCTCGCCAGTGCGGTCGAGAAACAGCTCGCGGCGGTGATCGGTGAGCGAGTGGATGACGACGATGGCATCCGCGCGAGCCTCGGCGACTTCATCGAGATAAAGGATGGCACCTTCACGCACGGCGCGGGTGACGGGGCCGTCGGTCCATTGGGTCTCACCACCGATGAGGAGGTGACGGCCTAGCAAGTCGGTAGCGGTGGTGTCTTCGTTACATGAGACAGTGATGAGCTGGCGGCCGAGTTTGGCGGCCATGTATTCAACGAAGCGCGTCTTGCCGCAGCCCGTGGGGCCTTTGAGCATGAGAGGCAGGCGTGCCTCCCATGCTTTGGCGAAGAGTTCGGACTCGCGCCCGGTTTCGAGATAGAAAACGGGGCGGTCGCTCACGAGACGGTGGGGAGTTCCTCCGCAGCCCGCACGTCGGATTGAGCGGCCTCATCGGTGGGCAGACCGAAGCGCCAGAAGTTGTAGAGATAGAAGCAGATGCCGAGGAAGAAGAGGCATGCGGCGAGGATCATGCCGACGAAGTGAATCTCGATCTCCTTTTGCACGGCGAGGAAGTCGAGTCCCATGCGGCGCTCCAGATTCACCTGCGTGATGCCAGCGACGGCGAGCGCACCCGTCATGCCGACCATGCCGATGTTGCTGAGCCAGAAGCCGTAGGCGGAGGCGGCGTTGTCCCAGAGCTTGCGACCGGTGAGGATGGGCAAAGCGTAGGCGATCATGGCGAGATTGATCATGGCATACGCACCCCAGAAGGCCATGTGACCGTGCATGGCGGTGACGAGTGTGCCGTGCGTATACATGTTCACCTGCGGCAGCGTGTGCGCGAAGCCGAGGAAGCCTGCGCCGACGAAGCTCATGATGGCGCTGCCGAGCGTCCAGTTTAGCGCGGTCTTGTTCGGGTGGCGGCGTCCGCCTTTCTTGGCCATCGCCAGCGCATAGATAGCCATGCCGAGGAAGGCGAGCGGCTCCAGCGCGGAGAAAATGCCACCGATCATGAGCCAGTATTTCGGCGCACCGATGTAGTAGTAGTGGTGGCCGGTGCCGAGGATACCGGAGAGGAAGGTGAAGCCGACGATGACGTAAAGCCACTTCTCCACGACCTCGCGATCAACGCCGGTGAGCTTGATGAGGAGGTAGCAGAGCAACGCACCCATGATCAGCTCCCACACGCCCTCGACCCAGAGATGCACGACCCACCAGCGGTAAAAGGAGTCGAGCGTTTGATTGTCGAAATCAATCATGCCGGGCAGGTAGAGCAATGCGGCAGTAAAGAGGCCGAAGAACAGCACGATGGACGTGGTGGTGTAGCGTTTGCCATTCCAGATGGTCATCCCGATGTTGGCGATGAAGGCGAGCACGTTGACGACGACGAGGTAGTCGAGCGAGCGCGGGATTTCGAGGAACTTGCGGCCCTCCCAGTAATTGAGGTGATAGCCGATGACGGCGACCACGCCGACGACGAGGAACGAGATGAGCTGCACCCACGCGAGCTTTGGCCACATCAGCTCACGATCCGACTCTTCCGGGATGATGAAGTAGGCGCTGCCCATGAAGCCGAGCAGCAGCCAGACAACGAGGAGGTTCGTATGCACCGCACGGGCGGTGTTGAAGGGGATGAACTCATGCAGGCCGTCCATGCCGATGCGGGCAAAGCCCATGATGAAACCATAGACGATCTGTAACACGAGCAGCAGCATCGCGGCGGCGAAGAACCAGTAGGCGATCTTTTGGGATTTGAATTTCATAACGAAAAAGGAGTGCGGGTGTTACTTGGGTTGAACGGCTGGTGCTGGTGCAGGTGCGGCGGATGGAGTCGCTGCCGCCGTTTCCGGATTCAGGCTGAGCAAGTAATCCACGATCTCATTGAGCTGTGTGTCATTGACGGCGAGGCCGTAGAGCTTCGGCATCTTCGTATCCTTCTTAATGGACGGCGGGTCTTTGATCCAGGCCACGAGCTTGGCTCTGTCATAGCGGCGAAACACATCATCCAGCGGCGGCGCACCGATGAGCGCACCAGCGGCTCCACCTTGGCCCTGAATCTGATGACAACCGATGCAGGTGGCCGTGGTGAAAACGGCTGGCACTGGCTTCTTCAATGGCGCAGGGCCGGAGGAGACGGCCATCTGAGGCGCAGCGGCGATCATTTTGTCCCGCAGCGGCGGCTTGGCAGGGAAGCCGTTCAAATCGACCTTGCCGCACCAATCAAGGAAGGCGATGGCGTTGTCGATCTGCTCGTCGGTGAAGTTGTATTTCACCATCTTGCGCTGGCCTGGGAACATGGCCTCTGGGTCTTTGAAGAAGACCTTCAACCAGTCTTTGCCACGGACCTCGACGGTCTTGGTGAGTTCCGGCGCATAGTAGGCACCCTCGCCAAAAAGCGTATGGCAGCCCATGCAGTTATTTTCTTCCCAGATGCGCTTACCCGCAGCCACGGCAGGAGTGATGTTAGCAGCGTTTGTCTGGCTAGGCACCTTGATGTGGGTGTCGATGCTCAGCACCAGGAAGATGCCGAAAAAGACGGCGGTGCCTCCGAGGAAGAAGATTTTGGCTTGGAGCTTGGTTAACATGAGCGGTTGATGATGATGGGTGTAAGGGGCAGGCGAGTCTTCTTGGTCGCGGATCCGTCTCAAGCTATAGAGTCGCGTTCAAAAGACCTTGACCGAAGTCAAGTTGGGCGCGATTTGGCAGAATCGGTTTATGGGTGGACCGAAACGGGAGCTTGCTCATCAGGTGATCTTTCGTTCTACTGTCTCAGCTTTAACTGCCAATGACTGCAACTTCACAGACCTTCCCCCATCTTCCAGGAGGCTCTGTCGCATGGCTTCGAGAGGTCGGCCTGTTCTCCGACTTGTCGGATCAAGACTTGGACAAGATCAAAGGCTGTTGCGAGAGACGGACCATTGCGAAGCAAGGATATCTCTTTCACGAAGGTGATGCCGTTCAGGGCTTCTTTGTCCTCCAGAGCGGCGTGGTAAATGTGCATCGAGTAACCGAGGGCGGACGCGAGCAAATGGTCAGACTTTTCCAAGCTGGGGAATCCTTTGCCGAGGCGGTGCTGGGCGGCATGGAACGCTACCCCGTGAGTGCCCGTGCGGAGGCAGATGTGACGGCTATTCTGATCAGACGAGCTGAACTCATCCAAGTGATCCGCCATAGTCCCGAACTGGCTCTGCGCATTATCGCCTCCATGAGCGGGCATTTACATCATCTCATCACGCGGCTTGAACTAGTGCGTGACTCCAGCGTCAGCGAGCGGCTGCGGCTGTGGCTGATCAATCATTGCCCCAAGCCCCTTTCTGACCGCCCTGTAACCATTCATCTACCAGGAACCAAAACACTGCTCGCCTCCGAATTGGGCACGGTGGCCGAGACGTTGTCCCGCGCGCTGGCCTGCTTCCGTGATCGCGGTTGGATCACCGTGGAAGGGCGCGAGATCACGGTGCTGCGTCCGACCAAGCTGGCCAGTCTGACTTCTGGCTAGATAAGCACGCTGGACGCGGGCACTGGGTCGAAAAAGAGGTTGTGCCCTGGTGGTATGCCCCTAATGTCCGCCTCCCGCAGACTGCGGCCCTGAAACGACATGAGGTTTTGTAATTTAACGCGCGGCAGCGAGATCGGTGCCAATAGCTACTTTCTTGAGCACGGAAACGATCGAGTAATGCTGGACGCTGGCATGCACCCAAAACAGGTTGGCCTTGCGGCTACGCCTGATTTTGGACAGGTGCCCCACGGGAAGCTGGATGCGATCATCGTCACCCACGCCCACCACGATCACATCGGTGCGCTGCCGGTGGCGCAGAGCCGCCATGAGAACACTCCGGTGCTGATGACCGAACCCACGGGCGAGGTCGGTAGCGCAATGCTGCACAATTCCGTGAACGTCATGACCCGGCAGCGGGAGGAAAAGAACATCCTCGAATATCCGCTCTTCACGCACAGTGAACTCGACGAAATTCGGGCGCAGTGGTTGTATCGTGATGTGGGGCGTCCGGTGGAAATTCCCGGCACGAACCTCCAGGCAGAATTTTATGATGCGGGTCACATCATCGGCTCCACTGGCGTGATGGTCCGTCAAAACGGGAACAGCCTCTTTTACACGGGCGATGTGAACTTTGACGCGCAGACCCTTGAGCGCGAGGCCAACTTCCCCAAAGAAGGCGTCGATGTAATGTTGGTGGAGACGACCCGCGGCACGTATGAGCGGCCTGCAGACTACTCGCGCAAGTCAGAGAAGGAACGTCTGGCGGCGGTGATCACAGACACGCACGAGGCCATGGGGTCTGTGCTGATTCCGGTCTTTGCGCTGGGCAAGACGCAGGAGCTCTTGCTGATGATGCACGAGCTGCGTCAAGAGGGCCTGATCCCGAACATGCCGGTCTTCATTGGTGGTCTGGGAACAAAGATCACGGTCCTCTACGATCACTACTCTGCCCGCACCCGGCGCTCCTATTCTGGATTCCGCCTCCTGAGTGATATCGATATCCTGGTGGCACCACGCAAGCGGCGCACGGAATTGGTGTATCAGCAGCGGGCGATTTATCTGCTTTCGAGCGGCATGATGACGGAGAATACGACATCAAATCAGTTCGCCTGGAAGTTTATTGATAACCCGCGCAACACAGTGGCCTTTGTCGGCTACACAGATCCCGATTCCCCAGGTTTTGCCCTGCGCACGGCAAAGCAAGGACAGGCAATTAAGCTGGCGGCAGACCGTCCGCCGGTGGATTTGCACTCCCGGGTAGAGACCTTTGACTTTAGCGCCCACTCCAGTCGCGAATCGATTGCAGACTACGTGGAATTGGTGAAGCCGAAGAAGGTCCTGCTTGTGCACGGGGAGGAGCCTTCTCAGGAGTGGTTCAAGGCGCGCTTCAATGAGCGTATCCCTGAGACGGAAGTCATCCGTCCGATGCCTGGGCAACCCGTGGACCTTTGGTAGGTTCTGGGTCTTAACGGCCTAGGGCACGCTGGAGATCGTGCTCTGCCTTGTTGTAGTTGGAGACGGCTTCGACTCGGCTGAGGCGGGCTCGGGTCAGTTCTTCTCTGGCAAGAAGATACTCCAACACGACGCCGAGTTGGCTGGCTTGGCGTTCTTTGGCTAGCTTGACCATCTCTTCCGCAGCGGCGACGGCTTCATCGTTGATGGTGATTTGATCGCGGGCGGATCTGGCCTTGGCGGTGGCCTCGACGACTTCGCGTCCGATGCTGGCTTTGATTTGCGAGGTCTGGAGTTGGGTGGCTTGTTGCCGGGCTTCGGTAATTTTTTTGCGTTGGCGGTCAAAGAGTCCGCCGGGGCCAATCTTCCAGCTGAGACCGACGAAGAAGTCGTGGCTATCGCCAAAGTTTCCCCACTCGCCAGAGAAGCCGCCGCCTAAACCGCCACCGATGTAGCCTGCCTGCACGCTGGGTAGCATGGGGGCGATGCGGGCGCGATCCTTTTCAATGCCGGCGGCACTGCTGGCAGCGTCCGCAGCCTTGAGCTCGGGCCGGGCCTGAGTGGCGCTGGAGACGAGGGAGGCAAGACCCGTCATCTCCACGAGACGCACCGGGACCAAATCGGCCTTCGCCGGTCGGAGTTCGGTTTCTGGTGGTAGGCGCAGTGTTTCGGCTAGCGATGCAGCGGCGAGATCTCGGCTTTCTTGACCTTGGCGGATGCTGAGCTTGGCTCGGCTGACTTGGGTCTGAACGCGGAGGAGGTCGGCACGAAAGGCGGTGCCTGCGGCGACAGCACCTTCAAGTTGCTTGGCATAGTCTTCGGTGAGGCGCAGATCATCTTCGATGACGGCGACGCTGGCTTCGGCGTTCAGGAGGTCAAAGTAGCGGGTCACGGCTTGATTAACGATATCGCGTCGGGCGGTCTCTGCGAGTTGCTCGGCAACCAGAGCGCGCTGCTGGGCGGCGAGGGCGGCGTAGTAGATATCGCCAGGGGACCAGTCGATCATGAGGTTTGCGCCGACCGTGTATTGCTGCTTACTGGCGTCAAAAATCAGGCCTTCGATGTTCTGAAGGTGTCCTTCATGCGCTTTGTAACCGATGCCGAGACTGATGCTGGGCCAGAAGCGTTGCCAGGCTAGCTTGGATTCTGCCAGCGTTTCTGCGTGCTTGACTTTGGCGAGTTCGATTTCGTCGTTGTTTGCACCGGCCAACTTCATGACGGTGGGTAGATCCACATGGCGTGGGGCCGCTGCGGCCATCGATGCAGTCAGCAGCAGCATGGCCAGCATGCGGAGAGGAGGAGGGAAGATCGAGCGGTTCATGATCTTAAAAGGGGCTGGCGGTCGGTGTTTGGGGGCGACTTATTTGACCGTGACGTCTTGTTTGTCAGTGATCGGTGTGCTGCCTGGGAGCAGGATGATGTCGCTGAGTTCTAGCCCTGGAACCTCAACGTTCACGCCGTCGTTGAAGCCTGGTTTGACGGGAGTTTTGACGGCTTTCCCATCGATGTGTTTGAAGACGAAGCTGTTGGCTTTTTCCTGAACGAGCGCGGCGATGGGGATAATCGTGGCGTCGTCGTGTTGCTCCACCGCGATGCGTGCCGTCGCAAACATTCCTGGGCGGAGTTTGCCATCGGCGTTCTTGATGTCGGCCTCAATCAAGAGCGTGCGTGTGGTGGGATCGAGAACACCGGTGAGTCGGCTGAGCGTGCCTTTGACGACGCTACCAGCAAGCGCATCGACCTTTGCTTCGACTTGAAGGCCAGGCTTGAGGTGGGCGGTCTCCATCTCGATGACGGGCACCTGCAGGCGCAGAGTGCTGGCATCGGTGAGTTGCAGGAGGGTATCGCCACCCGCTGCGGCAAAGGCCCCCGGATCGACGCGGCGGTCTGTGATGCTGCCGGCGAAAGGGGCTTTGATTTGGGCGAGGTCGATGAGGGCATTCGTGCGCGCTAGGCCTGCTTTGGCGATGGCGAGTTTTGCCTCTGCATCATCGACGGCCTGCGGTAAAATGAGGTCGGGAGATTTGGCGCGCGCTTCGTGCAGACGTTTGACCTCCACCTCTGCCGCAGCGACTTCGGCGTTGTGGCCGATGAGATCGGCCTTCAGTTCGGGCACTTCGATGCCGATGAGTTGCTGACCTGCTGTGACGACATCACCTTTATCGACGGCAATTTTTTCGATGTAACCTGCGACGCGCGCCTTGAGTTCGACCTGCTGCCAAGCGGCGAAGTTTGCCGGGAGGCTGATCCAGCGGTGGATGGTGCCCTTTTGCGGGTGGGTGGCGGGAAGTTCCAGCGCGGTGGCGCTGGACGCAATGAGGAGGAGCGGGAAAAGGAAGTGCTTCATGCGCAATGAGGGGAGAATCAGACGATTTTTTCAAACAAGGCGCTCTGCTGGTCGTCGGGATCGAGCGAGGCGGAGGTGGCTTTTTTGCTGGCAAAGAGGGCGAAGACGGCGGGCAAGACCAATAGGGTGGAGACGGTGGCGAGCACGAGGCCGCCGACGACGGCTCGACCGAGTGGCGCGGTCTGATCACCCGCATCACCGAGGCCTAGGGCCAGTGGCATCATGCCAGCGACCATGGCAAAGCTGGTCATTAAAATGGGACGGAGGCGACTGACGGCACCTTCCACCGCTGCGGTGCGGCAGTCTCCGCTGCGGGCGAGCCGCGCACGATCCGCGAAGGTGACGAGCAAGATGGCGTTGGCCACGGCGACACCGACGGCCATGATGGCACCCATGGCGGATTGGATGTTGATGGTGGTGCCGGTGAAGAACAGGGCGAGCACGACGCCTGCAAGGACGGCTGGCATGGTGGAGATGACCACGAGGGCGAGGCGGAGCGACTGGAAGTTGGCACAGAGTAGGAGGAAGATGACGATGATGGCGATGACGAGGCCGCTGCTAAAGCCCTTATAAAGCTGATTGTAAGGGATGATCTGCCCACGAACATCGACCCTCGTTTTGCCGTCGGGCGCTGGACCGATTTCTTCAAGAAGGGCACGCACTTTGGCGATGGCACTGCCGAAGTCGATGTCATGAATGTTGGCGGTGATGCTGGCGACGCGCACGAGGTTGTAGCGTTCGTAAGTGCCGACGGCGGTTCCTTGGTCGATCTTGGCGATGTTGCGGAGCAAGACGGGAGCGCCGTTTGCTGAGGTGACGGGCATGTTGGCGAGGTCCTCGATGGTTTTGGTGCGTTCTTCTGGAATCTGCACCTGAAGGTTGAAGCTGATGCCGGTCTTGGGGTCTGCCCAATACACGGGCTGGGTGAATCGGCTGGATGTCGTGGCGGCGACGAGGGATCGGGTGACGTCCTCCACGGTCACACCCAGCAGACCTGCGCGCTCGCGATCAATCTGCACGTTCACGGTGGGGGCGTCCAGGGTTTGGGCGATCTGTACGTCGCGAAGGAAGGGCTGGTCCTTGAGCTTGGCCAGGATTTTTTCGGCGTGCTCTTTGCTGGCGGGCAGGCTGGGGCCGCTGACGGCGATTTCAATCGGGGTCGGGGAACCAAAGCTCATCACGCGGCTGACGATGTCTTGAGGCTCAAAGGAGAGCCGCACGTCGGGCAATGATTGGGCGAAGACTTCGCGGAGGCGCTCTTGGAAGGGTTCAATGCGGACGCCTGAGTCTGGACGCATCTGCACGGCCAGCCAGCCTTCCTCCGGGCCGCCGTTCCAGAGGTGAACAAGGTTCACCGGGTAGCTGGAATTGTGCACGCCGACCATGCCGATGCTCATTTCAATCTTGTCCTTTCCGCCCGCCTCTGTGGCGATGGTGGTGAGGATCTGCTGCGCGATGCCTTCGGTGATGGCGACCTGCGTGCCGCTTGGGGCGCGGAATCGCAAGGCAAACTGGCCGCTGTCCGTTTTCGGGAAGATCTCTGAACCGAGGAAGGGGCCGAAGCTGAGGATGACCATGATGGCTCCCGCGAGGTAAGCGGGCACAAGGATCCAGCGGCTCGCGACGGCTGCTTTGACGAGGCCTTGGTAGGCGCGGGCGATGAGACCTAGTTTGTCATCATGCAGCTTGGTGTTTTTTGGCAGCAGCCAAACGGACAGAACGGGCACCAGAGTGCTGGAGAGGATGAAGGAGGCAAACATCGCAAAGCCCACCGCGAGTGCCAGCGGGACGAACAGGGCTTTGGCCGCGCCGACCATAAAGAACGCGGGGATGAATACGGCAAGGATGCAAAGCATCGCCAGCAGGCGCGGTAAGGTCGTCTCCAGGGTGCCATCGAGTGCGGCCCGTGCGAGATTCTTGCCGCGTGCGAGGTGGGTGTGGATGTTTTCCACCGTGACGGTGGCTTCATCGACCAAGATGCCGACGGCTAGAGCCATGCCGCCGAGGGTCATGAGGTGAATGTTTTCCCCACTGATCCAGAGGCCAAAGGAAGAGGCGAGGAGGGAGAGTGGGATGTTGATGATGACGATGAGGGCTGTGCGGAGATCGCGCAGAAAGACGAGCACCATCAGGCCTGTGAGAATGGCACCCAGGCTGCCCTCCTTGAGCAGGTCGTTGATGGTGCGGTTCACCACCGGGGTCTGATCAAATTCAAAACTGACCTTGATGCCGTCGGGTAGCAGCTTTTGGAACTCGGGGATCGCAGCGCGGACGGTCTTTACGACATCAAGCGTGGAGGCTTCTGCGCGTTTGGTGACGGGTAGATAGACGGTCCGGATGCCGTTGGCGAGCGCGTAGGAGGTGATCACATCTGCGCCATCCGCGACGGTGGCGACATCACGCACAAAGACGGCACCTTTTTCGGTCCGCTTGAGAGGCACGGCCTCAAGATCTTTGACGTTGGTGACGATGGCATTGGTCGTGACGATGGGGTATTTGCCATCCAAGTTCATGTTCCCCGATGGGCTGATGGGATTGCCCTTGGCCAGGGCTTGCACGATGTCATCGGGGGAGAGACCATAAGCACGCATGCGATCAGGATCGACGTTCACGACGATGCCGCGCGAGCTGCCGCCAAAGGGTGGTGGCGCAGATACGCCGGGCAGGGTGGCGAAGGCAGGGCGTACTTTGTTGAGTGCCTGATCCTGCATTTGACCGAGGCTGATGTTTGGGTCGTCGGTTGAAAAGACCAGATGCCCCACTGCGACGCTGCCTGCGTCAAATCGCATGATGAAGGGGGCGACCGTGCCAGGCGGCATGAAAGCGCGGGAGCGGTTCACTTGGGCGACGGTCTCCGACATGGCCTGGCTCATGTCCGTGCCGGGATGAAACTGCAGCTTCATGATGGAGGCACCCTGGATGGACTTTGACTCTACGTGCTCAATATTGGCGATGTAGAGGAAGTGATACTCGTAACGGTAGGTCAGGTAGCCCTCCATTTGGAGAGGGTCCATCCCACCGTAAGGCTGCGCGACGTAGATGGTGGGAATGCCAAGCGGCGGGAAGATGTCTCGCGTCATCCGCTGCAATCCCAACCAAGCCCCTAGAACCACCGAAACAACGGCGACGACTACGGTCCAGGGATGGCGAAGGGCAAAGCGGGCGAGAGACATTGAGGAGAGGAGGGAAGGGGAAGCGTCCGGGGGCGCTATGAACGTCCAGGGGGGCTCCGTCATTTCAATCAATCCCGATAGTTGTATGGGCTGCGGGACGTGTGTGGCGCTGGGGTGGTGGTGAGGTTTCGAGGATCGGCTGAAGCCTAGACTCCAACAGAGCTGTGATGATTCAGTTTTGGGGAAAGCGTGGGACGTAGTGAATGGTGTTGACGTGTGTTGGGGTTTTCATTTAGTAAGGTGATTATGTTTCCAAAATTCCCGATCTTCTCATTTACGGCTCTGATGGTGTCGGCTGCGTTTGCGGCTCCTGTGGAGCAGACTTCTCCCGCCGCTGCGCTGACCACGGCCCCGGTGCAGATGTTGGTGGACCCAATTCTGGGGGTGTCGATCCAGGCGAATGATTCTTTTACCGAGGGTGGCACCTATCTGACGCTGCCGCTTTTGAGTACCTTGGGCAAAGGCGGGACGTTGGGCGGCTCTTTGCTGTTCTTTCAGCCGCAGTTCAGTGCTGCTGAGGGTGGGCAGGTGGCGGGATCGTTTGGATTTGGTTTTCGGCACTACTTTAATCATCAGACGGCGGCAGATGCGGCCCAGGTTCGTGATGCGGGCCTGCTAACAGAGGGCTTCTTTTTGGGTGGCAATCTGTTCGTGGATACGCTGCGCACGCCTGCGGACAATCAGCTCTGGCAGGGTGGCGTGGGCTTGGAGGCTGGATCGCGCTATGTGTCGCTGCGGGGGAACTACTATATTCCCATCACGGAGAGGAAGCGGGCCGGGCAGTTGCAGTATGGCTATGTGTCCCGGTCTGTCTTTGTTGATCAAACGCCTTACTCGGAGTATCGCTCAGAGTTGCTGAGCAGCGTCATTGAGACTTGGGGAGTTTACGAAGAGCCGATGCGCGGGTGGGATGTGGAGTTGGCGTTACTGGTGCCAAAGCTGGACCGCTACACTGACGTGCAACTGCTGCTGGGTTACCAGGATTTGGATGCAGACAGTGGCGCGTTTGGTTCAGAAATCCGTGGCTGGACAGCCGGTGTGGAGTGGCGTCCGGTGCCTGCTGTGGCCCTTTCTGCGATGTGGCATGAAGATCGACGCTATCGCGGCGAAGACTGGATTTTTGGTGCGCGGGTGGAGATTCCCCTGGGAGATCGTCAGGCTCTCAAGGACGCCTTCCGCTTCCGTCGTCGTCACCTTCAAGAGCGTCTCGCAGAACCGGTGGCACGGCAGGCCCCGGCCATTCAGGTGGCACGGACGGCATCGATAGAGGCCGCAGACGGCGTGTTTCATTATAGCCGTTACTACCGATTCTCTGCTCCGCCTTACTTCCAGTTCGAGGATTCAGTCCTGTATCACGACGAGTTTCACTATCGGTTTCCGCTTGGGCAGGGGATTGCTTTGGATTTGATGCCGCCCGCCGGGATTGTCTATTGGAGTTCTTTTTTCAACTTTGAGACTGGGCGTTCCACTTTTACCGTTGGGACTGCGTCGTCGGCTTCCGCTGCTGGTGCCGCCACTGCTTTCAGCGGGGGGTCGGGAGATACTCTCAATTTGTTCGATTTGACGAGTGCCGTGACGGGTAGCTTTCTGATCAGCAGTAACGTAGCTGGTGGAAATCAGGAATTCGACCTTCCCTCATTAACCGGAGGATTATCATGGGACGTTTCCGATTTGTATTCGAGTGGAACGATCAACACTGAATTGGGGGCTACGAACACCGACACGCCTTGAGCGGATAAATTCCCCCGGCTCGCACCGTAGGTTCTGGATGCCCAACTCACGCCGCGCTTTCCTTCGTCAGTCCAGTCTCGCTGCATCCGCCGTCGCTTTTCCTGCATTGGTGCGGGGGCAGAACCTCAATAGCAGGCTCCAAGTCGCCTGTGTGGGTTGCAATGGAATGGGCTACAGTGACTTGAAAAATGTCGGTTCTCATGCCGCAGTGAAGTTTGTGGGGTTTTGCGATGTCGATACCTCGCGCTTCGACAAAGCGGATGCAGACTTCCCTGGCGTGGCTCATTTTCAGGATTACCGGGAGATGTTTTCGAAGTTGGGCGATGGTTTTGATGCGGTGACGGTAGGCATTCCGGACCACATGCATGCGCCCGTGGCGGTGGCTGCGATGCAACGCAAAAAGCACGTCTATTGTCAGAAGCCACTGGCCCATACTGTGTGGGAGGCGCGGCAGATGCGTCTGTGGGCGGAGAAGACGGGCGTGACCACGCAGATGGGCAATCAGATCCACTCGGCGATCGAATATCGGCTCGGGACTCGGTTGCTCAAAGAAGGGGCGATTGGAAAAATCAAAGAGGTTCATTCATGGGTCGCGGTGACAGGCAATGAGCGGACGCGCCTGCTGGAGCCCGCTGCGAGCGGTGCCAAGCCGCCTGCAACGCTCGACTGGGATTTGTGGATCGGGGCCGCGCCGATGCGCGACTATGCGCCGGGTTACCATCCGTTCACTTGGCGTGACTGGCAGGATTTTGGGGGCGGGGCACTGGGTGATTTTGGCTGCCACATTTTGGATCCCGTCTTCACGGCCTTGGGCCTGAATGCTCCCCTCAAAATCACCGCCCGCAATAGCGGGGTGAATCAGCATGTCTGGCCGGTGAATGAGACCATCGAATACACCTTTCCTGGCAATGAGATGATCGCTGGGGATACGCTAGAAGTCACCTGGAGCGATGGTGGGCTGCGTCCAGACCGCAAGATCGCCAAGATGCCACCTGAACTGGAGTTACCAAAGAGCGGCTCCGTGTTTATTGGCGAAAAGGGCAATCTTGTGCTGGCTCACGTTGCGGGGCCTCGCATGTATCCCGTGGAGAATTTCACGGGCTTCAAGTACCCGAAAGAGGAAGGCAAGAGCCACTGGCATGTCTGGGTGGATGCCTGCCTAGTGGGAGGTAAGACGAGCGATAGCTTTGACTACGCCGGTCCGCTGGCGGAGACGGTGCAACTGGGCAACGTGATCACCCGTCTGGCCAAGGCCACGGTGGATCCGGTAACGGGACGCATGGACGATCAGGGCATCACGCTGGAGTGGGACACTGCCGCCCTGAAGTTCGCGAATTCGCCGGAGGCCGATAAGCTGCTGACAAAGGAGTATCGCAAGGGTTTCGAGGTGCCAGCCGCTTAATCGATCCCTTTTGCGGAGCATCGCCGATGGTGGCGCTGCTCCGTTTACTGGTTTGCTGGGTCGCGCAACGCTGGGACTAGCTTTGCGTCATAAGTCGCGCCTTTGGACACTTGGATGAGCGTCATGCGGACTTTGGTGGGGAAGAACTTGGCGGGATCAGGCAGTTTGTGGGCGTGGAGGTTGTGGTCGTCTTTGATGACGAGATGCATTTCCTTGATGCCCTGACTCCAGATGATGTCGTCGTTTTGCCAAAAGCTGGTCATGCTGATGTCCTTTTCGACGATGCCTTTCTCCGCATACGGACCGGTGCCAATGCATCCGTAGCCATGATTTTGGCCTTTGTTGGGGATGTAACAGACGCTCCAACTGGTGGGCTGGCTGCCTGCGGGTTTATCGAGCACCTCCAACCGCAGATGCACTGTGCCGTTGCGGTAGTCGATGGGGGATGTCCAGTCCGTGGGGCGTTGGGGGTTCAGTTGGTCGCCTTTGACATAGTAGTGCGACTGGTTGGGTTTGGAGTTGAAGGCATCGTCTTTGGTGAAGGTGAACGTCACATCAAACAGGACAAACTGATCTGCCCGCAGTATCGGGGCGGTGACGAGCAGGACGAACAAGAGGAGGGCGTTGCGCATGAGCGGCGACAGTGGCTAGGGTTCTGGGAGCGGGGCGGTCTTATCGATCGGTTTGTCCTCCCAAACGGCTTCTCCGGTAAGGGGTTCAAAGGTCAGCACGCGGCTCTTGCTGCCGGGGACCGGTGGCTTGTCGATCTTGGGCAGCCATTTGGCGAGCTCTTCTTTGGTTTTGGCAAACGCAGGGTCTTTGGCGAGGTTCGTCCACTCGTTGAAGTCCGTTCTTTCGTCGTAGAGCTCTTCGCTGCCGTCGGCATAACGGATGTAGCGCCAGTCTTCGGTGCGGATGGTGTGGTTGCCCTGATTGTGGGTGGTGATGGCGGGCCAGTCGCGGGGGGCAGTGGCGTCTTTCAGTTGGGGGACAAGACTGTGGCCTTCGAGATCGGCGCGGGCAGGTTGCCCGGTGAGGGCGAGCAAGGTAGGAAAGATATCGAGCAGTTCGGCTGGGCGTGTGCAAGTCGCACCCGCAGTGATGCCTGGACCTGCAAAGAGCAACGGGACGCGTGTGCTCTCGTTCCAGAGGGTGTTCTTCCCGGTGATGAGCTTTTCGCCAAGATGCCAGCCGTGGTCTGACCAAAGGACGATGATGGTGTCCTTCGCACGACCGGTTTTTTCCAGAGCCTCAACGACTCTGCCCACTTGGGCATCCATAAAGCTGGTGCAGGCGAGGTAGGCGCGGACGAGGGGCTGCCACTCGTTGTATTTGCGCAGGGTGGAGAGGCGCGGTTCTGGAAGCTTCCAGTGGAGAAAATCGGCGAATTTTGGCAGATCTTCGCGGTCATCTTCCTTCACAGCGGGAAGCTGTAGGGTTTCGTTTGGATAAAGGTCAAACCAGGCGGGCGGCGCAAAACAGGGAACGTGCGGCAGGCGAAATCCAGCGGCGATAAAGAAGGGCTTGTCGGCAGGGGCGGACTCTAGGGCGGTGATCGCGGCGGAGGCAATAATGTGGTCGCCAGCTTCTTCGTCTTTGATCGGTAGGGGACCCCAGTCCATGGCGGGATGGCGTCCTTCTACGGGTAATTTGGCGATGGGCGTTTTGGCGCGACCGATGCCGGGGGCGGGCCCCCACTCGTTGAACTCTTTCTCTTTGTCCCTGGGACGCAAGGAGCCGTCGTGATAGATCTTGCCGCAGGTGTAAGTGTGGTAACCAGCAGAGGTAAAGCACTGCGGCAGGGTGATGTGGTTTTTCGTCTGCTCTACTTCGCGGATTCCCGGCGCGAGGCCGTAGATGCCAGTGGAGGAGGGGCGCAGACCGGTGAGGAGGCTGCTGCGGGAGGGGTTGCACAGAGGGGCCTGGCAATGCGCGTTGGTGAAAAGGGTGCCACGCTTGGCGAGGGCATCAATGTTGGGCGTCTTCACTTGAGGATTACCGCCGAGGCAGCCGATCCAATCGTTTTGATCATCAATCGCGATGAAGAGGACGTTCAAGCGATCTGCGGAATAGGCGCTGGGGGTGGCGAGATGGAGGCAGAGTGCAAAGAGGCCGAGAAGCAAGGAACGAGGAGACATGGAGAGGGGAACGATGGCAGGGATGCCGAGATTTCGGATGAATTGCTTTCCGGCCCGGAGATACAATTCCAGACGTATTTTGGATCGAGGCGGTTTTGGATTGAGCCGGGCGCAATGACGCCCTAGACTCGGCCCGTCACTCCAAACCTCTATTCTGAACTACCATGGACGACTCCCCGAAACCCAAACCGTTGTTTTACCTCGCCCTGTTGCTCATCGTGGCTGGCCTGCTGTCCTACGCCTTCCGGGGCGTTCTTTTCCCGACAGGAGGTGGCGCTGGCGGCCCGGTAACCGTCGATGATCTGAAATCTGCCCAGGGCACTGAGGCCCCAGATCCAAATGTGCCGACCACGGTCAAAGAGTACGCCTTTAAGGCCAGTGAAAAGCTGCCACCGGTGACGGAGAAGTCCGACTATCAGCCGCTTGTGAACCGGACCGTGAAGTTCGCGCTAAACGTCTGGGCGGGCTGGGCACCCATCATTCTGCAAAACAATGGCGGTGCCGCAGGGATTCAGTGGAAGACGCCATCGGGCGAGCCTTTTAATGTGGAACTCGTGCTGATTGATAACCCGGTCTCCATGCGGGATGCGTATGCGTCTGGCCAGGTGCATATCGGCTGGGCGACGTTGGACATGCTGCCTCTGTTCATGGAGGAACTCAAAAAGGATGCGCGCCTGATGCCGCGGATCTACCAGCAGGTGGACTTTTCTAACGGCGGTGACGGCATCGTGATCCGCCGGAGTGCCGCCAAGGATCCCAAGAACCCCACCATTGCAGATCTCCGCAAAAAGAAGGTGGTGCTCGCTCAGAACTCGCCTAGCGAGTACTTCATCCTCAACGCCCTCGTCAATGGCGGCGTGCAACCTGCGGAAGTGGAGTTCGTTTATACCGAGGATGCCTTCCAGGCCGCAGCTGCATTCAACAGCGATAAATCCATCGCTGCGTGCGTGAGCTGGGCACCCGATATTTACAATCTCAGTGGTGTGGAGGGGAATCACCTGCTCGTCAGTACCGCGACCGCAAATAAGCTGATCGCCGACGTGTGGTTTGCCCGCGCTGATTTTGCGCGGGACAATCCAGACATCGTGGAAGGTCTGGTGCGTGGCATTTTTGAGGGCATGGAAAAGATGAAGTCGGAGGCGGGGCGCAAGCAAGCCGCATCGCTGATGTCGAAGCTGTATGGCATTCCAGAAGCGGACACACTGGGCATGCTCGGGGATGCGCACAGCACGAACTATGCTGAGAACCGGGACTTCTTCCTGAACCAGAACAATCCGGCGAACTTTGAGCGCACCTGGAATACCGCTTACATGCTGTATCGCAAAATGGGCCGCGTCGGTGCACCGGTATCCTTTGACACGGTCATGGACTTTAGCGTCATCGACAAACTGGGGAATGAGGAGCCTTACAAGAGCAGCCGCAACGAGTATGTGGTGAACTTTGCGCCGAAGACCGTGCAAACGATCAAGGCAGAAGGGTCAGAGATCCTCACCAAGGTCATCGTCATTCAGTTTTACCCTAACTCTTGGGACCTCTTCAAGAAGATCACCGTGCGCGAAGATGGCAAGGAGGTGGAGACACTCTACGATGGTAATGTGGATGTCGTGCTGGAAGAGGTCGCCAAAATGTCGGCGCAATATGGCGCGGCAAACATCATCATCGAAGGGCACACCGATTCCAGCATGAAGGGTCGGGTCAGTCCCCAATTGGTCAAGGATCTCGCCAACAATCGAGCTAACGCGGTGAAGGAAGCGCTGGTGAACAAATACAATACCCTCCAGCCCAATCAGTTTAGCACGGAAGGCGTTGGTTGGGATGAGCCCGCAGATCCCACGGATCCAGATAACCACGCCAAAAATCGTCGTGTGGAGATCAAGGTCATCGCCCTGGAGAGCCAGGAGTGATCTGCTGATCAGAACCTAAACCCAGCGCCTGCATGAGCGATCCCAACCCATCGCCTCCTGCTCCGGCAGAGAAATCGGCGAATCCCGATCCGGCTCCTCCCAAGGGGGCGGGCGAGGCGGTGCAGACCCAGGAACCATCTCCATCGATGGATACGCCATCCAATGGGTGGCGCCGCTGGACGACGCTGCGGGACGTGCCCACGATGGGGGAGTCTGCTCTCCTCGCCGTCGCCTGCGTCGGCTTGGTTTTTCTTGTCTGGCATATCCTCACGATGGGGGAGGTGGGGCAGCGGATCGTCAATGCTTACAACCTGCCCAGCATCTCAGAGACTTTTGGGTCCTTCAAATCACTCTGGTTTGATCGGGCGTTGACGCTTAGCGCCGTGGCCAGTCTGGCGCGCGTGATCGGAGGCTTCATGATATCGGTCGCCATCGGCGTGCCGCTGGGGGTGATCGCGGGCAGTTATCTGCGCGTGAACGCCTTCCTAAAACCGCTGAACATCTTTGGGCGCAATATCCCCATCGCAGCTCTGATCCCGCTGACCTTGATGTGGTTTGGGATCGATGAAGTGCAGAAGGTGATGTTCATCTTCCTCGCCTCCGTGGCTTTTGTCCTGTTCGATGCTACCTCCGCAGTGCAGGCGGTGCCGGATCGTTATCTGGATACGGCCTATACCTTGGGTGCGCATCGACGTGGGAAAAAAGCCATCGCGGGGGCGTGCATCGCCGGGGGGATCTACGCCCTTTGTTTCGCGGTGGGTGCCTTTTTTCTGGAGCGCAGCACGGAGGGCGTCGCGGTGCCAGAGACGGCCGTTATCCTCCAATCGTTTGCGGTGCGTGCGGTCGTCGGATTTGCCCTCGGTGGCTTGCTCTGGTATCCCATTCTCAATCACCAGGCGATCCGCCATGTGCTGCTGCCCTTGGCCCTGCCAGATATGGTCAATAGCTTGCGGCTCCTGTTTGGGTTGGCTTTTGGCTACATCATGCTGGCGGAGATCATCAACGCCAAGCGCGGCCTTGGTGCACTCATCACCATGAGTCAGCGTCAGGGTCCGCGGGAGCATATTTACCTCTGTCTCATCATCATCAGCATGCTCGCTTACGGGATCGATCGGCTCATCTTGTGGATCCAGCGCGTTGCCTTTCCCCACGTCAAAAATGTCCAAAATTGAACTTAAAGCTGGCGAGGCACCTTGCGCGTTGGAGACGTACGAACCGGTGGCGGCGGATGCCCCGAAGGTGGTGCAATTTTCTGCCGTGACCAAGACCTACGAAGGCGGACCCAAAGGCAGTTTCACGGCCATCAAGGATGTGACTTTTGATATTGAGGACCTGCCGAAGGTTGGGGAGTTCGTCCCGATCCTTGGTCCCAGTGGCTGTGGCAAGAGTACCATCCTGCGCATCATTGCGGGGCTCAGTCCCCAGTTTCCGCACACGACGGGCAAGGTGCTGGTGAATGGGAAGCCTGTCTCGGGGCCAGGTCCGGATCGTGGCATGGTCTTCCAGGATTATTCGAATTTTCCAAACCGCACCGTGCTTGAGAACGTGAGCTTTGGTCTCGAGTTGGCCGATGTCTCCGCCTCAGATCGAAAAGCACGTGCGCTCGACTGGATCCAGCGGGTGGGGTTGGATCCCACCAAGGATGCGCATAAGTATCCCCACGAACTCAGTGGCGGCATGAATCAGCGTGTCGCCATCGCCCGCACCTTGATCCTTGAGCCACGCATCATTCTGATGGACGAGCCCTTCGGTGCTCTGGACCCCATCACGCGGCATCGCATGCAGGACCTGCTGATTGATCTCTGGCGGGGCCTTGAGGCAACGGTGTTTTTCATTACTCATGACGTGGCAGAGGCTGTTTATTTGGGGGACCGACTTTTTATCCTCAGCCGCTCCCCTGGCACCATTTTACACCGGTTGAAAATTGCGCCGCCGGATCGCCCGTCGCTGGAAACGCACCGGACGAAGATCTTCCAAGATTCCGTCAATGCGGTCACCGCCTTGCTAGATCCGCTTGAAACCTCTTCCTGAGCGGGCTAACGGACCCCTTACCTCATGGCTCAGTCCCTCGGCAGCATGCTGAAACGCGCATTCAAATGGCACTGGAATCTCCTCTTGCTAGGCGCGGGGGCGGCGTTTTCCCTGCTGTCGGGCAATCCAGAAGTGCTCGCCGGAGTGGCCGCCGCAGAAATCGCGTACCTGGGCTTCTTGGGCACGAACCCCCGGTTCCAGGCCGTCTTGCGTGGGGCGCAACTGACCAAGGCGGAGGATCTCTCTCGTTCCCAGCAGCAGGCAAAACTGCAAGAGATCATGCAATTGCTTTCGGATGATGACGCGACCCGCTTTTTTAAGCTGAGGGTGCGTTGCACGGATCTGCTGGGCCTGCGGCAGACGCTCGATGGAGCGGCTAGTAGCACCGGAATGAACAATTTCCGCACCGAGTCTCTGGATAAAATGCTGTGGCTGTTCCTGAAACTGCTGCATCAAAAGGCAGGCATTGAGCGCTTCATGTCAACGACCCGACGCGGCCAGATCGAATTTGAAATGGCGGAGGCGGAATCGCAGTTGGCGCGGATCCGCGAGCACAGTCCCGAGCGGCTGGTCAAATCCATTGAGGAAAAGATCGGCACGATGAAGGATCGATTGGCCAATTTTGATCGTGCTCAGGAGAGCTTAGATCTGACGATGGCGGAGTTGGATAAAACGGAACAAAAGATCAACCACATCTGCGAGACCGGCCTTACAGGAATGGACGCCGACGATCTGAGCATTCAGATCGATAGCATTTCCGACACCTTACGAACGTCCGACCAACAAATCGTGCCGCCGGGTCTGCGCAGCATTCTCGACGACGAAGCGCCACCGTCCTTTATCACGACCGCCGCCTCAATGCAGGCGCAGTAAGTGGCGGTTCCTGGAGTGGGATGCCCTTGCGGTGCGGATGACTCACCCGCGTTGATTTTGGCCGTGCACAACAAGTTCCTACCTGCGGCACGTCCAAGTCGCTTGCGACCGGTGGGAATCGGTAGGGCTGGGCTGTGTGCTCCTTCAGAGTCGGCTGAAGCCTTGACTCCAACAGAGCATCGAGCGCTCGGGGTTGCTGGGGCGGCGTTTGTTTTGGTGACCGCGATCCGCGATCCGAAAACTAACCTCCTAGGCGAGGGCGGTTCTTTTTGTCTTTGTGCGACTTGTTGCCCATGGGGTTGAAGAACGGATTCTGTGGTGGTGGGCCTTTAGGCGCGCGCTCCACTTTCTCCAACTTCGGTTCCTTCTGGTAAAGTCGCATGATGTAGCTCTGAAAGATACCGAAGATGTTTTGGGTGGACCAATACAAGGCCAGCGCTGCTGCGAAGTTGTAGCAGAAGAACAAGAAGAGGAAGGGCATCAGCTTGAAGATCATCTGCTGGCTCTTATCCACGGAGGCAGGTTGCGGGGTGACCTTCATTTGCAGGAACATCGTGACACCCATGATCAGTGGCAGCACGTTGACGGGGAAGCCCATGAAGTGCCCCACGGTGTCTGGCATGGAGAGGTCGTTGACCCACCAGATGCCTTGGCCGCGCAATTCAGCGGCGTATTGCAGAACACGGAAGAAGCCGAAGAAAATGGGGATCTGCAGCAGCATCGGGAGGCAGCCGCCGATGGGGTTGACGCCGTAGTCGCGATAGAGCTTCATAGTCTCTGTCTGCATCTTCTGCGGATCATCCTTGTACTTGGTCTTCAGGTCCTGCATCATCGGACCGAGAAGCGACATCTTCTTCATCTTGGCCTGGGAGCTGGCCTGAAGTGGCCAGAGGCAGATTCGGATAAGAAGGGTCATGAAGATGATAGCCACACCCCAGTTGCCACTCCAGGAGTGCATCCAGCGCATGAGATTGGTCAGCAGCTTGCTGATAGGGGTAAACCAGCCGTAGAACATCACGAAATCGCGCTGCTGTCCGATATCCCGCAGGCGGTGGTATTCCTTGGGCCCGAGGTAGATTTGATATGTGCCAGACTGGGTGGCGGCTGGGGCGAGATCTACTGGCGGCAAACCGACAGCGCCTTCCACGGCGTAGTCTGCATCCGCGCCTTTGACGCCCTGCACCGCGTCTGTGGAGTGATCGACGAGGAATCGCCGGGCCCAGAGCTTGCCGGGGACCGCTTTTTCAAGGGCATCGGTGCGGGAGATGATGTGGGCGTAGAATCGACTCATCACGCCGCCGAACCGCATCCAGTTGTAGGATTGCCGGAACTCTGGCTTCTCGCTGCTAAACATCCCGCCCGCAAAGTAACTGGATTCATTGTAATCGGCATTGCCGGCGTCATTCCAAAAGAAGCCGGGATGCAAGATCTCGTCTGGCTGCATGGATGCGGCGGCCCCGGCGTAGAGGTAAAACTCTTCCGACTTGATGGGGGCAGCACCTTCGTTGCGCAGATCAATGGTGAGGTTGAGCAGGTGATCGTCCGCCCCTTCACTACCGGCTTCAACGAGGCTGAAGGTCTTGCGGATGACGAGGCCATCGGTGGCTTTGCCCTCGAAGGTTACGGACTTTTCCGACTTTTCCACGATCTTGTAGGGCGTGGCATCAATACCAGCAGCTTCGCGGCGGAGCGCGCCAATGGGTTCGCGACCACGGTTGTTCAGGGTCACCTGGTCAAGCGCCATGAGATTGGCGACTTTGATGCCGCCGCCGATGGTGGTGAATTCAAAACTAGCGCTGCCCTGGGTCAGGGTGTGTTTTTCCTCGGGCAGAGCGGTCGCTACGGGTGTGGCGGGTTGCCCTGGGGTGGCGGGTGTGGATGCGGTGGTCGCTGCCGCTGGGGTGGGGGCTTCTGCGGTGCTGGCGGGGGCTGTGGCGGCTGGCTTGGGCGCGTGGGCGGCCTCCCAGGCGCGGCGCTCTTCTGCCGTTTTGTTTGCATACCACATGTTGAGCCCCATGCCGATGATGCAAAAGGTGACGACGATCCAGGCTTTACGATCCATGAGCTAGGGGAGAGATTGGGTGAGGGGGAAAAGTGAGAGTGTGGAGGTGTGGCAGCGAATAGACCGCTGCGCGACTACAATTTTGTGCCGAGCTTGCAGCGGCGCGGTGCTTTGTCAGTCGCTGCCGTGCTTGCAGTGGGGGCAATTTCGGGGCGGCACTGGGTCATGCCCTTGCCCTCCCCAGGGATTGCAGCGCAGGATCCGCCAGGTGCCCATCCAACTGCCGCGCAACACCCCGTGGGCTTCGACTGCCTGTAAAAAGTACTCGGAACACGTCGGTGTGAACCGACAACCGGAACCAGGCCCGCCGATGAAATGGAGGGCGGGGGAGATGACCTTTTGGTAACCGCGAATCAGGATGCGGACGAGCCATTTCATTCATTTGGTGCGGTGGAGGCCGGTCTGGAAGTCTTTTTCAAAAGACCAGCCCGCTTTGCCAGCCGCAGCCAGTCTTGTTCGAGTTCTTGAAGAGTGGCATCCGGGGATCGCCAGCGGGCAATGGTGACGAAGTGATAGCCTGGCTGGATCTCCGCCCGGTGGGCACGGATGACCTCGCGCAGGAGGCGGCGGATGCGGTTGCGGGTGACGGCGATGCCGATTTTTTTGCCTGTGATCAGTCCGAAAAGAAACTCTGGGGTCTCCTCATCCCGCAGAACGGCAAGGACAAGAAACCGCCCTGGATGGCTGACCCCCTTGCTGCGGATGCGCTGAAAATGGCGCGATTCTTTGAGCCGCAGACTAGAGGGGAGGCGCATGGGACCAGGACGGTTCGGACGGGGTCAATGGGCACGCCCGCTTCGGCGGTCCTAGCTCTGCGTGTGACGGTCGTAATGCACTTCGACGCCCTTTGGCATCAAGCGTTTGCGGCCCGCGCGACGGCGGCGGCGCAGGATGTCACGACCATTGACGGTCTTCATTCGGGCGCGGAAACCGAACTGGCGTTTCCGAGTGCGCTTCGAGGCTTGGTAGGTGCGTTTTGGCATAGGAGTGGTAGGGTGAAAGGGCGTTTTGAAGTAACCACCGCTCCACGAAGGACGGCAGAAAGGGGGCTGCGAAACTAACAGGGTCTGGCGACTTGTCAAATGCGTGAATCATGCCGAATCTTTCTCTTGGCCCCGGCCCGGTCTCCGCTATGATAGGGACCGTCATGTTAACCACTGCCATCAAGCCCCGCATCGAGGCTGCTTCTCTTGAGGATCTCCCCCAATTGGTGGAGCTGCTCAAGGCCTTGTTTGATGAGGAGCAGGATTTTGAGCCGGATCAGAGCAAGCAGGAGCACGGGCTGCGTCTGATCCTGGAGCAACCGAACCGGGGGCGTATTTTCGTGCTCCGCACCGATCACCAGGTCATTGGGATGGCAAATCTGCTGTTCACCATCAGTACGGCAGAGGGGGGGCTGGTGGTGCTTCTTGAGGACGTGATCATGCACCCGCAGCATCGTGGGCAGGGCTATGGCGGGCTCCTGCTGGATCACGTGATCCGCTTTTCCCGGGATAAGGGCTTCAAGCGCATCACGCTCCTCACGGATCGCATCAGTGCGGATTCCCAGGCCTTTTTCCAGCGTCATGGATTCAAATTCTCTAACATGATCCCGATGCGCCTTTCGCTGGCCAATCGGGGGTAATCGAGTCTATGACTGCCGTCCCACAAATCATGGCTTGGGTTTCCCATCAGGGTTTGGTGGGCGATGCCGACGGTGGTGTTGGCGGGCAGTTCGTCCAGGCCGGCCAGTGGTTCATGATCTTTAATCTGGCCAGTTTCATCTTTGTGATTGGCTTCCTGGGTGCCTTTGGCTGGATGATCTGGCGGCGGACCACCCGTCCAGAGGATCACATGAAATTGATCATGGAATTGGATGATGAGGCTGAGGTTGCGGAGCAATCCGGCCCGAAGGATCAAGACCACAGGCAGCCCTGGGAAAAAAAGGCTGACTGGTGGAGGTAATGGCTCTGAGTCGGAGCTTCAGCGGAGGTTGCGCCCCACGGCCGATGTGCCTACTATCGCGCACCGATGATCCCGCTCCGTGACGATAGCCCCACCCACCGCTTCCCCATTCTGACGGTGGTGATCATCGCTGTGAATGCGGCGGTGTACTTCCTCTGGCAATCACAGATCGGCCTGGATGAAAGCGTGTCCCTGGCGGCCTTTGTGCCGGATGAGTTCACCACCGCGATGGCGCGATCACGACCTGCCCCTTGGCGGGACCTTTTCACCAGCATGTTCATGCACGGTGGGCTCATGCATCTCTTGGGGAACATGTGGTTCCTCTGGATCTTTGGCGATAATGTGGAGAGCGAGTGTGGCCCCCTGCGTTACGGCATGTTTTATTTGCTGTGCGGGGTGGCGGCGACGCTGGCGCATGTGTGGGCGGATCCCCATTCGACAATTCCGCTCGTGGGTGCCAGCGGTGCAATCAGTGGCGTGCTGGGCGGCTATCTGGTCCAGCATCCAAAGGCGCAAGTGCGGACACTGATCCCGATGGGGATCTTCACGCGTGTCGTGGATATTCCGGCTTTCTTGTTTCTCTTCATCTGGATGGGGCTGCAAATCTTTAGCCAGGTCGTCTCCCGTCCATCGGGCGGCGGTGGCGTGGCGTACCTGGCCCACATCGCGGGATTCATCGCTGGAATGGTGCTGATCTTCGTGTTTCGCAGCGGTCGGTCGGAACCGGATTGGGCGACGCGGTGATTGCTAGGCGGGCGGGCTGGGCGGTCAAATCAGCGCTGGGTAACAAACAGGCCCGGAAACGCCAAAATTTAACCTCCCTAAAATAACGCTCAATCCCTGGAAAATGGGGCAACGCAGGACTTTGTGAAAAATTTCACAAATTCATCTTGCCTGCCACTCTGAGCGGGATATTCAGTCTATCCCGCCGGAGCCCGAACCTGCGCCCAACTACAACCATGTTGAATTCGCTAACACCCACCCTCTCCATGCAACCGCTGATCGCCAATGTCAGCAGTTCTGCGGCTGAGTTGGTGGAGAAGATTCCCTTCCTGAGCTTCCTCACGAACTCCGCCGTGGTGGCGCTTGTCGTCTTGGGGGTGATCTTTTGGTTTTCTTCGAAAGCGACGCGCAATATGACGTTGGTGCCGCACAAGGCGCAGAACTTCTTTGAGTTCATCGTCGAGTTTCTTTACCGCCAGGTGGAAGGCATCATCGGTGCCAAGCAGACGAAATTGGCCTTCCCTCTCTTGGGTACGCTCTTTATCTACATTCTTGTCGCGAACTGGTTTGGCCTGCTGCCAGGTGTTGGGACCATCGGTTGGGGCCCAGGGACGGGTGTGATGTCCATCAAAGAAGCCCACGACCCGCTGCTCCGCCCGCCAACTGCTGACTTGAATGCGACTCTGGGTCTCGCGGTTTCAGCCTTCGTGGTTTGGTTTTATCTGACAATCAAGGAATTGGGTGTGTGGGGCTTCATTGTTCACACCTTTGGTCCAAAGGGTGGCCTCAAGGGCTTGATGGGCTTTGTGGTGGCCTTGGTCTTCCTCTTCGTCGGGGTGATCGAAATCGTCTCCATCCTCTTCCGTCCGGTAACGCTCTCCATCCGTCTTTTCGGGAACATCTTCGCTGGCGAAAACGTCCTGCACGCCATGGGTGGTCTCGGCGGTGACAGCATCTTGCTCCAGACGGCGCTGCAATTGCCCTTCTACTTTATGGAACTGCTCGTTGGTCTTCTTCAGGCCATCGTCTTCACCCTTCTGTGCTCTGTTTACATCCAGCTCTCCACCACCCATGACGATCATGGGGATGAGCATGGAGCTCACTAATTTGCATTGAACCCTTTGCCGTCGAGACCATGCGCAACGTGTGGGCGGCGGAGAAACACCAAAACTACAAACACCTACAACACTATGATCATTGAACTCGTCTCTATGGCACAGGCCACAGCCGGCCACGCAGCTGACGCTGTCGCCGTTACCGCAGCATCCCAAGGCATGACCGGCGCTATCGGTGGTGCTGGCGCAGCACTCGGCGTGGGCCTCATCGGTTCCAAGGCTGTTGAAGCCGTCGGCCGCAACCCAGGCGCTTTCGGTAACATCCTCACCCTCGGCATCATCGGGATGGCCCTTGCTGAAGGTCTTGGCATTATCGCCTACCTCGGCGGTATCAAGTAATGACCTTTGGAATCGGCGGATCGCTCCGTGTGATCCGCCGATTCCACTCTCCTTTGTCAGTCGCTCCTTTTCAATTCGCCCCTAGCCTCTTCCCCTCCATCCCCATGATTTCCGCTCCGCCCATCATTATCGCCGCCAGTGCCGTCGATGCGTTTGTGGAACAATTTGGCCTCGCTTGGGGTAAGTTCCTGGCTCAGGTCATCATCTTCCTCATCGTTTACACGGTCCTGAAGAAGTTCGCCTTTGGTCCAATCCTTGGCATGTTGGAGCAGCGCCGCCAGCGCATCGCCGATGGCGAAGCGAAACTGGAAAAAATCGCCAAAGACCTCGCAGACGCCGAGAAGAACGCCCAGGCCTTGATCGACAAGGCCAACAGCGAAGCGGATCGCCTCGTGAAGGATGCGGGCGAAAGCGCCAAATCCCTGGCAGAACGCAAGACCCAGGAAGCTGTCCATGAGGCTGCGCAAATCATGGCCCGCGCTCGCGAGGCGGCCCAACTCGAGCATGAGCAGCTGCTCTCCCAATTGAAGCGCGAATTTGGTCGCATGGTTTCAGACGCTACGTCCCGCGTCACCGGTAAGGTCCTCAACGCCGATGACCAAAACCGCATCAACCAGGAAGCCGCCGCCCAGGTCTCCCTGTAATTTGTCCCTTTCTCTTGTTTCTGGACCCGCTCCACTGATCTCATGAAAATCTCAAAGGACGCCCGCCGCACCTCCCGCCAACTCTTCCGCGCCTGCCTGAATGCGGGTGTGCTTGACGAAGGGCGTGTCCGTGCCGTGGTGCAGAAGGTCAGCGAGTCCAAGCCCCGTGGTTACATCGGCATTCTTGGGGCCTTTTCCGTCCTTGTCCGCACTGAGGTCGAGCGTCAGCGTGCGCTCGTTGAAAGTGCGACAGCGCTGGGCGATGGCATCAAGTCCGAGCTTCAGGCAGGTCTGTCCAAGAAGTATGGCCGTCCGCTGAATGTGGAGTTTTCGGTAAAGCCGGAACTCATTGGCGGCATCCGCGTCCGTGTTGGCAGCGATGTCTGGGACGGCAGCGTCAAGTCCCGCCTCGAGGTCCTGCACGCCAGCCTCGCCTGATCTAATACCCCTTTTCAAAATCCTCCCTCCCACCTTTCTAACCCGAAACTGAATCTATGAGCAACATCGTCCAGGAGATCGAATCCCAAATCGCCGGCCTCAAGACCGCCGTCACGAAGTCCAATGTGGGCATCGTCCGTGAAATCGGTGACGGAGCCGCAAAGATTGAAGGCTTGAGCGATGTGATGCTCAACGAAATGATCGAGTTCCCAGCGGGTGCAGACGGTAAGCCCGTCTATGGCCTCGCGCTGAACCTCGAAGAAACCGAAGTCGGCTGCGTGCTTCTCGGCACTGGCGAAGGCATCAAAGCTGGTGACGAAGTCAAGACCACTGGTCGCCTCCTTTCCGTTCCTGTCGGCAAGAGCCTGCGCGGCCGCGTCGTCAACGCCCTTGGTCAGCCGATTGATGGTAAAGGTGACATCAAAGGTGACGCCCAGTATCCTGTCGAAAAACTCGCTCCTGGCATCATCGCCCGTAAATCCGTGTCCGTCCCAGTGCAGACCGGCATTATGTCCATCGACGCCATGATCCCGATTGGTCGCGGTCAGCGTGAGTTGATCATTGGTGACCGCTCCACCGGTAAGACCACCATTGCCGTGGACACCATCATCTCCCAGGCGCAGCAGAACAAAGCGGCGGAGCAGGGCAAGCTGGATGGCCACAAGCCTCTCTATTGTATCTACGTCGCCATCGGCCAGAAGCAGTCCAACATCGCCCGAGTCGTCAAGACCCTCGAAGATGCTGGTGCCATGGAATACACGACCATCGTCAGCGCCTCTGCCTCTGACTCCGCCGTTAACCAATACCTTGCGCCTTACACCGGTTGCGCGATTGGTGAGTGGATTATGGACCAGGGTGACGACGCCCTCATCGTTTTCGATGACCTTTCCAAGCAAGCGGTGGCCTATCGTCAGGTTTCCCTGATTCTGAAGCGCCCTTCCGGTCGTGAAGCTTATCCGGGTGACGTGTTCTATCTCCACTCCCGCCTCCTTGAGCGCTCCTGCCGCGTGAACGACAACTACGGCGGTGGTTCCATGACCGCTCTGCCGATCATCGAAACCCAGGCTGGTGACGTTTCCGCTTACATTCCGACCAACGTGATCTCCATCACCGACGGTCAGATCTTCCTTGAAACCGACCTCTTCTATCAGGGCATTCGTCCCGCGATTTCCGTCGGTCTTTCCGTCTCCCGTGTGGGTTCCGCCGCGCAGACGAAGGCCATCAAGAAGGTCTCTGGTACGACGAAGTTGGACCTCGCCCAGTTCCGCGAGCTCGCCGCCTTCGCCCAGTTTGGTTCCGACCTCGACGCTGGTACCAAGGCCAAGTTGGATCGCGGTGCGCGGATCGTTGAGCTCTTCAAGCAACAGCAGTATCAGCCCAAGAGCCTACCGATCATGGTCTGCTCCCTCTACGCCATGCAGAAGGGTTACTTCGATGACGTCGCGGTGGATCGCATCAAAGAGTGCCAAGCAAAGCTCGAAGAATACCTCACCAACCGCAAGGAAGGTCTGATGGCGACTCTGGCCAACGAGAAGAAGCTCGACAACGTTGAAGGCGACCTCAAGACCGCTCTCGAAGACTTCAAATCCTCCTGGAAGTGAGTTCGATCTGAGATCGCAAATTTCAATCTCAACTACTGAAGCATGCCTAGCACCCGCGACATCCGCCGCCGAATCAAATCGGTCAAAAACACGGCCCAGATCACCAAGGCCATGCAGTTGGTCGCGGCTGCGAAGATGAAGAAAGCCCAGGACCAGGCCGCTAATGGTCGTGCCTACGCTGAGCTGATGAACAAAGTGCTCGTCAGCCTGCGTGAAAACGCAGAAGAAGGCGTGCATCCCTTCTTCGCTGAAGGTGCGGGCAATAAGACGCTCGTCCTCCTGATCGCCAGTGATAAAGGTCTCTGCGGTGCCCTGAACACGAACCTGTTCAAGGCGCTGATCAACAAGGACCTTCCAGGTGAAGTTGAATACATCACCATCGGCAAGAAAGCAGTCCAAGCCATCAATCGTCTGCGCCGCACCTTGGTTGCAGATTTCCCAGTGAAAGACCCGGCTCGGTTCCCAGACGTTCGCGTCGTCGGGAAGTTCATCCAGGACAAATTCCGGACCGGTGAATACAAGCAGGTGTTGGTCTGCTTCAATAACTTCATCAACACGGTCACCGTCTCGCCAACCATCGAAAAACTCCTGCCCGTGAATCCAGTGACCCTGGGCGGCAAGCGCGACTGGGTCGGCGTTGGTGATGGCACCTCCCCTGAGGAGGCCAAGGTAGATCGCCTCTATACTTTTGAACCTAGTGCCGCCGCCGTTTTTGATTCGGTGCTGCCCCAGTACGTCAACGATACGGTTTACCAGATGGTGCTGGAATCCCGCGCGTCTGAGCACTCCAGCCGGATGGTCGCGATGAAGAACGCTACCGACAACGCCAAGCAGATGATCAAGGACCTGAGTCTCGAGTACAACAAACTCCGCCAGGCCGCGATCACCAATGAACTCCTTGAAATCACTACCGCCAAGATGGCTCTGGAGTAGTTTCACACCCCACATTTCACATCTCAGATCTCCAATCCCCTTATGAGCAACATCGGCAAAATCGTTCAAGTCATCGGTCCCGTGGTGGACGTGGATTTCTCCGCTACCGGACAGCTTCCAGCTATCTACAACGCGCTGGAAATCAGCTATGAGCAGGGTGGCAAACCCATCAGTCTGACCTGCGAAGTGCAGAGCCACCTTGGCGACGGTTGGGTGCGTTCAATCGCTATGATTTCCACCGACGGCTTGAAGCGCGGGATGGACGTCAAAGACACTGGCGGCCCAATCACCGTTCCTGTGGGTGAAGAAGTTCTTGGTCGTATCTTCAACGTCACTGGCGACGCCGTGGATGACCAACCTTCCCCAAAGACAGAGAAGCGCTACGGCATCCACCGCAAAGCTCCCTCACTCACTGACCAAAACCCATCTGCGCAGATCCTCGAAACAGGTATCAAGGTCATCGACCTGATCTGCCCGTTCACCAAGGGTGGTAAAGTCGGTGCCTTTGGTGGTGCTGGCGTTGGTAAGACCGTTGTCATCATGGAGCTCATCAACAACATTGCCAAAGGCCACGGTGGTTACTCCGTCTTTGCTGGTGTGGGCGAGCGTACTCGTGAGGGGAACGACCTTTACTGGGAAATGATCGAATCCGGCGTTATCGCGACCGAGAAGGACGACAAAGGCCACGTCAAGACAGACGCTGAAGGTCGACCAGTCCTCGCTGCGGGTTCGAAGGTGGCTCTCGTTTATGGCCAGATGAATGAGCCTCCAGGTGCTCGTCTTCGCGTTGCCCTTTCTGCTCTCTCCATGGCTGAGTACTTCCGCGATGAGAAGAACCAGGACGTGCTTTTCTTCGTGGATAACGTCTTCCGTTTCTCCCAAGCCGGTTCCGAAGTGTCCGCCCTCCTGGGTCGTACGCCCTCTGCCGTGGGTTACCAACCAACGTTGGCCGCAGAAATGGGTGCCATGCAGGAGCGTATCACTTCCACCAAGAGCGGTTCCATCACTTCCTTCCAGGCCGTTTACGTTCCTGCGGATGACCTTACCGACCCCGCTCCCGCGAACACCTTCGCCCACCTTGACTCCACCGTCGTGCTGGAGCGCTCCCTCGCTGAGTTGGGAATTTATCCTGCTGTGGATCCTCTCGCTTCCGTGTCCAAGGCTCTCGCGCCTGAGATCGTCGGTGAAGAGCATTACCGCGTCGCCCGTGGCGTCCAGCGCGTTCTTCAGCGCTACAAGGATCTCCAGGACATCATCGCCATTCTCGGGATGGATGAATTGAGCGAAGAGGACAAATTGACCGTCTTCCGCGCCCGTAAGCTTCAGCGCTTCCTCAGTCAGCCATTCACCGTGGCTGAAATCTTCACCGGCACCAAGGGTGAGTACGTCTCCGTGAAGGACACAGTGAAGGGCTTCGCCGAAATTCTTGACGGTAAGCACGATGATGTCCCAGAAGCCAACTTCTACATGAAGGGTGGCATTGATTCGGTGCAGAAATCCTAAGCCTTCGTTGCCGCCGAAAAGTGGCCAATGATGCCGGGGTGACCGCTTCCAAATCTTGCCTCCCAATCCCATTTCGTCATTCGACCATCGCTTTCCTTCTTTCCTCTCATGCCGCTCAAACTCGAAATCGTCACCTCTGAAGCTCGCGTCTTTCCAACCAAAGACGCGGATGGCAAGCTGGGTTCCGGCATGGTCGATAGCGTGTTGTTGCCAGGATCCGATGGTGAGCTGGGCGTCCTCCCCATGCACGCCCCGTTGGTGACTACGCTTCAGCCTGGGGAGTTGCGTTTCACTGTGGGTGGTAAGTCCACTGACCTCGCCGTTGGTGAAGGTTTGGTCGAGATCACCCAAGAGGGTGTCCGCGTCCTCACCGACATGGCGGTGGACGCTGATGCAATCGACGAGAAAGCCGTCGAAGAGGCCCTTGAGCGCGCCAAGAAGTCTTTGGCGGAACTCAAGCCTGGCGAACAGCAGGAAGAGGTTGCCGCCGTGATGGCGATGATTCAGCGCTCCACGGCGCAACTGCACCTGAAGCGCAAACGTCGCACGGTTTAATTCTCCCTCTCGGTTTGTTCTGCGGCGCGATTAGGTGCCGCAAAAAGTCTGCCGCACGATTTCGTGGGGTTCCGGAGCTGCCTGGAGGTTGGCGTAGTTTGGGTCCTCCTCGAACGGTCGTTGCCAGGCTTCTGCCAGTCGATGGAACAGTGTGAAATCGCCGCCGTAGGCTGCTTGAATCGCCTGTTCGATGCGGTGATTGCGGGGAATCAGAACAGGATTGGAACGGCGCATGGCTTCAACTCGGGGACCTGATGGAGCGGTGCTCTGCCGGTAAGCCGCCAACCATGCGGCATAGGAATCGTCATCCTTGAAGAGGGCGGCAAGTCCTTCCGCCTTTGGATCCTGACCGCTGGCCGTCTGGGTGAGACGACGGAAGAAGTGGGTGAAGTCCACCTCCTGGGCAGCAAGGAGATTTAAGGTCTGGCGGATCAACCCATCATTCACCCGTGCTCCAGGTTCCCCGATCTGCAATCCGAGTTTGTCGCTGAAGACTTGGTGGTAGTTGGTCCCGAGATCCTTACCCAGCTTGTCCAATGCTGCCGCGGCGAGGGCTTCTGCCTCGTCAGCGTCTTTTGAAATGAGTGGTAGCAGAGTTTCTGCGAGGCGTGTGAGGTTCCAAACCAGGATGCCCGGCTGGTTTCCCCAGGCGTAACGACCGCCGCGATCAATGGCGCTGTACACACACTTCGGATGAAAGCTATCCGTGAAGGCGCACGGTCCGTAGTCGATGGTTTCCCCCGAGATGCTACAGTTGTCCGTATTCATCACCCCATGAATGAAACCGAGACCCATCCAGCGCGGAATCAACGATCCCTGCGCTGCGATGACCTCTTCGAGCAGAGCGAGCGCGGGGTTCGCGCTCGATAGCGCCTCTGGGAAGTGACGCTGCAATGCAAACTGAGTGAGCCGCTCAAGAGCGGGGATGTCTTGACGTGCTGCGAAGTATTGAAAGGTGCCGACTCGCAGATGGCTGCTGGCCACTCGGGTAAACACGGCCCCAGGAATCATCCCCTCTTGGCGGGCGACTTCTTCCCCGGTCGATACGACGGCGAGCGCCCTGGTGGTGGGTAGCCCCAGCGCGTGCATGGCCTCGCTGACAAGGTACTCCCGAAGTGCGGGTCCCAACGCTGCCTTGCCATCGCCATTGCGGGAAAAGGGTGTCCGTCCCGAGCCCTTGAGTTGAAGATCACGGTGTCGGCCCAGGGTATCGGTGATTTCGCCCAGCAAGATGGCGCGCCCATCCCCGAGTTGCGGCACGAAGTTGCCGAACTGGTGGCCGGCGTAGGCCTGGGCAATCGGTTCGGAGCCTTGCGCCACGACATTCCCGCTCAACATGCCCACTCCCTCGGGGCCTCGCAGCCAATCGGGATCAATGTGGAGTTGCTGGGCCAAAGTCTCGTTGACCCGTATCAGCTGGGGCGAGGGCACCTGTGCGGGGTGGACTCGGGAAAAGAAGTGGCTGGGAAGCTGCGCGTAGGTGTTGTGGAAGGGAATCTGCATGGAGGGAGCGGCTGGGCACGGGGAGGCACGCGACGTGAGTCATGGGATACGGCCAAATGAGTTGGGGCGGAACAACGGTGTTTCTATTTTATATAGTGTTTACCATAATCACTATAAATTTACTTGTGTTAATAATAAGGTTGAGGTACCTTTAAGTATGCCGCTTCGGCCTGTCATCATCCTCTTTTGCCTCTCGCTGCTCTCCCCAGGGCTGCGCGGCATGAACGTGATGATCAACGAATTTCAGAATGCCAACGGGCAAATGGATCCGTCCAGCAAAATGGCACGCGACGAATTTATCGAGTTCGTGATCGTTGAGGCGACCTCCGCTGCGGAGCTGGCTTCAATGACTTTTGGTGATTCAAACAGTGGCACCTCCAGGCTGCGGTCGGTCTTCAGTTTTGATCAGGCGACGCTAGATTTGGCTCTGGCTGGATCCTCGCTTACCCAATTTTTGCCAGGTACGATCATCGTCGTGAAGGGTGCGGCTCTGGGCGCGCAGGAACTGGGCTATGATCCCTATTCGAATACGACGGACTCTTGGAAAATCGAACTGGTCGCGGGGCAGGGGGCAAAAGACCATCCCAGCACACAAATCGACGGGAGCTTTAGCCTCGACAATAACGGAGACGTCGTGTGGATCTCCAGCAGGCTGCCGACGAGCAATACAGACACCAGCGGATTCATCCATGCCCTTGGGTATGACAACGCACCGGGCGTGATTGCCGCGAGCGTGGCCTCCGTCTTGGGCAGCGAGAACATCCTCAACGCGAAGTTGAATAACAACACCGCCGTCAGCAATGTCGGAGGGCAATCGGTTTCATTGGTGACCTCCACCTCAGGTTCGATGGGGGTTGCCAATAGCACGGCGAACGCCACTTGGCTTACAAACACGCGCCTTTTGGCGATTCCAGAGCCACACCGGGCTGTTTTGATCATCATCGGCGCACTCTGTGGCATCGTCCGTCGGCATCGCCGCTCACTGTCTTCTTCCAAGCATGGCTGAACATCCCACAGACATCCGTCGCAGGCGCAGCCGCCGAACCCATCCGATTCTCAGCAATCGGGAAGGTGGGCAGCGCTGGTGGCAGGTAGAGCCACTCGGGACCCTCGCAGTCCGGAAGACACTACGATTTAGAGATGCAGATCCCTTTGAGCGCATCGGGTGGTTGCGCTCGTTGGTGGTCGCGATATCGCTGGCGACGCCGGTTTTACTTCTTTTGGGCCTGTATCATGCACAAATCCGGAACCGCTTGATGGACTGGACCTCCAGCCCAGTCGAGCAGGCGCAACACTATCTGGAGCGAGGGCGCACCGCAGAGGCGCTCGATTCATTGAAGCTGGCATGTGAAAAAGCGCCGGACAACGCAGACCTGCTCCGCGCCTTGGCGACCCTCGGGGCAGAAACGGCACCCGCAGAGGCCCGGCGCTGCTTCCACCGATTGGGAAAGCTTGGCCTTGCGACTGCGGACGACCGTGCGGCCCATGCCACATTGCTGGCTCGGTTGCATGATTTCAGCGGGGCAAAGGCGGTGCTGGCGGGCGTGCCACCCGAATCTCAGTCCGCACCATGCGTCCTGCGGGCTAGGCTGGTCATCTGTCGAGAATCTGGAGACTTCTATGCTGCCACGGACGTGCTCGATGAACTCTCGGGCGTTGTGCCAGATGACGTGGACACCTGTCTGGAGCTAGCCGCAGCAACTCCCGTGGGAACGCTAGCTGCTGGGGTGGTGGAGCGGATAGAGTCCCACTTGGCGAAGAGCTTGTCTCACTGGCTCAGTGTCGGCCGGGGGCAGGCAGTGCTACAGCGCGCTCCGCAGCTGGTTGCCTTGACGCTATCGAGCACGACCGGACGCACCCAAGTTGCCAAAATTTTGCGCAGCCTGCCTGGAGAGCCAGTCGAATTTCGCATGGCTGCCGTTCGGCTCGAATTCCCCCTCTTGCTGAGCCTGGAGGATGGAGAAAGACTGCATCGTGCCTACCAAGCGGAGATAGAGCGAAGCGGTGGCTTGCCCGCCGATGAAAAAGACCGGGTTGCTGCCTATCTCCAGCAACAGGGTGAGCATGAGTTTGTGATCGAGTTGATTGCCCAGCCTGAATCACTGACCGAACCCCCGCTGTTCCGTCGTCGGCTTGCCTCGCTCTTGGAGTTGGGACGCTGGCGGGACGCAGGTGCAATGGCTGCCGCCGATGATGCACCCCCCGTCACCCATTCACGCCCCATGCTGCGTGCCTTAGCTGTGCTCCAGGGTGGTCATGGCCAGGGCATCATGGCGGAGCACCTCCTGCTGGAGGCTCTCTCCTGTGCCAGGGAGGAGCGGCGCGTGATCGACTGCTATACGACGGGCTGCGCCGCGCTTGATAACTTCCTGCCAGATCTCGCCTCCAATGCCTTCGCATCAGCGTTGGAATTCGCGATGGATCGTCGGAGCGCCCTGGAATCGATCATCCGCACCACGCGTGGCAAGGGCTTGTCTGCGGCGAATTTGCTGCGTTCCTTGGAGGGTGGTGCAGTCTTGCGCGATGAATCCATCCAAGACAGGCTCATTTATCTCAGTCTCCTTGCGGGTCGTGAGGTGGATGCCATGCGGGAATTGGTTCGGGCACATCGTGCAAATGCCCCTGGGGATGTGTATTTCCGCTTCCTCGAATCCTTTGCTTTACATCAACAAGGCTTCTTTGTCGAATCGGCGCGACTACTGGTGCCGTTACCAAAGTATCAGTGGCATCAGGGGGAGGCGGCAGTCATCGCCACCATCATGGCATCATCGGGCAAGTTGGAAAGTTGCAGTGGCCTGGTGGGTCAGATTGATAGCAATCGAATCTTCAAAGAGGAGAAAGCGCTCGTGGAGCCTTGGCAGGTCCGAATCCTTGCAGATAGCCCACTGCTGAGCAACGCCGATACGCCTCCACAGCGCTAGCGTGGCGATGCCGATCTGATGGAGGCTCAGTTCGCTGCATGAAGATGTTTCATCAGTATGACTGCTAATCCATCCTTGCGCAGGGGCTTTGGCAGGAAGTCATCCATGCCGCTCTGCAGACAGCTTGCGACATCGGAGGGCTGCACGTTGGCCGTCAACGCAATGATTGGCACACGCGGCAGGTGGTGCTCAGCCTCGTGTAGTCGGATGGCGGCGGTGGCTTCGAATCCATCCATCACCGGCATCTGACAGTCCATCAGGATCATCGCGTACGCCTTGCTGGCGGCCATTGCTGCGCCTTCAGCGCCATTGTTAGCGATGTCCACCGTCAGTCCAAACTGTTGCAGCATCAGCCGTGCGACGGTTTGCCCCATCGAATTATCTTCCACGACAAGTGCACAGCCGCTGTGAGTTTGCTTGATCGGCAGCACCGTCGCAATGCTTGGTGCGGTGCTGACCGCAGCGGCAAAGGGCAATCTCACTCGAAGGCTGAACTCGGCACCCTCTCCGGCGCTGCTGCTCGCGGAGATCGTCCCGCCCATCAGCTCGATCAACGACCGAGAAATGGCCAGCCCCAGCCCCGTGCCGCCGTGGCGACGTTTGGTTGAGTCATCGTTTTGGCAAAACGGCTCAAAAAGGTGCGGCAGGAATTCCTCCGCAATGCCGATGCCAGTGTCTCGAACTCGAATGATGAAATTCGCAGCCGGGGGAAGGCTCTCTGCTACCTCCGCTTCTACATTAACGGTAATCCGCCCCTTGTCGGTGAACTTGATGGCGTTACCCACGAGGTTGATGACGATTTGGCGGAGCCTCCCCGCATCGCCGCGCACCCAGTCAGGCATGGATGGCGGGAGCTGGAGTTCCAGCAAGAGGTCCTTCGCTTCCGAACGGATCTGCATCAGTGAGTGCACTTCGTGCAGAAGCACGGAAGGCTGGAAGGGTTCGTCTGCCAGATCAATCTTTCCCGCTTCGATCTTCGACAGGTCAAGGATGTCACCAATGACGTCGAGCAGCGCTGTGGCAGACTTCTCGGCATTGATGACCAGCGCTGTTTGCGATCCAGTCAGCGGGGTGTCCCTCAAGAGTTGAAGCATCCCCACGACTCCGTTCATGGGGGTGCGGATCTCGTGACTCATGCTGGCAACGAAGATGCTCTTTGCCCGGCTCGCCGCCTCGGCCTGCACGCGAGCGGTGCGCTGCAGATCCTCTGCCTCGCGCAGGCGTTGCTCCAGCGCCTTTTGCTGGGTCATATCGAAGTGGGTGCCGACGAAACGGTAAACCTTACCCTCTGCATCACGCAACGCCCGCCCCCGCGCCATGATCCAAACGTAGTTCCCATCGAAATGACGCAGCCTCGCGAGGTTTTCGAAGACTTCCGTCTCGCCACGCAGATGTTGTTCTGCGCGATGGAGGCTCTCCTCCCTGTCATCTGGGTGAAGTAGATTCTCCCAGACCGACAGCGATTCCATGGGCTCATCGTTCCCATACCCGAGCATGGACTTCCAAAGATCCGAGTAAACGACCCTGCCACTTTCAGTATCCCAGTCCCAAAAGCCTGTATTGCTTCCTTCGATTGCCAGCTTTAGTCGCTCCTCCGATCGCTGTATGTGCGCCATCTGATCGGCAATGATGGCATTGTTCATGCGATTCGTGAACAAGCTTGATACCTCTTGAACAAATACCTGGAAGGATTGGATCCGATCCAAGTTCAGCGTTGCATGGAAATCAGCTTTCTCTTTGCGGACACCCGTGATGATCAGCGCCAGCGGTCTGCCAGACTGATCCTTGCAGCGCCCCCAAACAAGGTGCGTGAAGTCGAATCCCGCAGGCTGCGTGGCTAGTGCAGCAGATGTCACCGCCGCTGTCGTCGCTAGCATTCGATCCAATTGGCAGGTTAACCATGGCTCAAGGATCCGAAAATCTGGGGCTGAGTCTAGCCAACCGAGCGACGTGGTCGGTTGGTCAACCAGAGTGCCGTCTTCGTTCATCGGCCAAAAAAAGGCGAACTCCTGCTCAAAAACATCCAGTAGCGCCTCTGTGACCATTGTGGCAAAGGCCGCATCACTTTTGGCATGAATCGCCTGGGATGTGAAGGCGTGAATGCGGCTGAAGCGACCGAGTTCTTCGTCCAATTCATTTTGGGCGTGCACCAGTCTCTGCTCAACGACGGAAAATCGTGTGACGCGCAATTGCAGTGCTTCATACCGGGCCAGGAGGTCCTCGTATGAGAGGGCCTCGGACGCGGATGGCAGCAGGCTTGTGCGGGTCGATGGCATGGTGCGTCAGTCTCCGGCTTAACGGCGATAGATCGCGTAGATCGCGGTAGTGTAGTTGTGATAGGTATTGGCTCCACCCAGTCTCGCAAACTCGCCAAAGCCATACATACCAAGCCAAGGGGGAACCGCACCGTCAGAGCTCAGGGGGAACTGCATTCGGCTGACGAGTTCTTCTTTCATCACGCGATTGAAGAGATAGCGGCCGCGCGCAAGGCAGTCTGCATGAAATACCGCGATGGGTTTTGCCCCTGCGGCGCGGGCGTTCATTTGTTCCATCATCCGATCCATATCGGAGAAGATGCGATCCTCATCCCGCACAGTCAGCCAAACTCTGGTTCCTTCTTGGATCTCTGTCGCATAGTACATCGCACCGTCCGCATCGCGTTTGGTCACGACTCTGGGGATGTGGGGATTCCCGTATTCTGCTGCCAGATGCGCGGGTAGTTCCTCGACAAGCGCACCGACAGGGATGGAGTCCCCACAAGTCGCCTGTGCCGGATCTAGGCCGAGGCGGGCGGTGTATTCCTGCCATGCGGGTCGCCCATCCAACTCAAGGATTCGGGTGCCATCGGCTTTGGTCACCGTCATCGGTTCGCCAACGGCCATGAAGCCATGGGTCGCTTGTGTGTCCACCCGCAGCGTCGGGTCAGCGAACCCCACTGCCCATGCGCCATGTTCAAAGACGGTAGCATCCACCATCTGGTAGCTGGCGATCCCCCGCATGTTGTCGGATGAAGTGGCACCGAAGATTGTCACATCTGGGCCGAATATGGATTCAATGCCCTGAATGCATTGGTCATTGGCAATGTCGATGCCGGAAGCGAGGAGGTAGATCATGTTGATGCCCGGCTGCTGCAACCTCAGTTGCTTCGCCATCTCCACCGATTTTTCAAAAGCATTGCGGCCGTTGATGTCATCGACATGGGCCACGGCAAACTCGGTTCCGCGCACCGCCATGATGGCGACGTCCTTCATGGATTCGCTGACCCCTTCCCGACCCACAATACCACAGCAGGAGGCACCGACGACGCGGGCGGTCGGCGCCAGTTCGCGAGCCTGGTCCACAAGGGTCTGATAGTCGTGGCCGATGGAGGCGTGGATCATCACGAGGTCACACGATTTGTCGGCCCCTAGGGCTGATTCCATGCATTCGACGATGGCATTGCGGGAGTTGACCATGCGCGTGCTGGCGGAGAAGAATTGGAGCATAATGAAGAGGGTTTAGTGTCAGGAAATATGCCCGACGCCCCCGTTTTGTCCGTCCCCGCATTTGGGGGGGCAAGCCACCCGCATCAGAGAATCAAAGCGTTCCGTTTTGGCCCGCCAGTGGCCTCATTCCACCACGGGCGCTGCGGAGAGTAAGACCAAGCTGGGCCTGCCGTCTTCTCGGGACTGGGCAAGATCGATGGTGAATTGGATCTGCCAATCGTTCAATTCTTCAGAGTCAACGAGCACCTGACTCACCCGCCATGAGGTGGCGCTGGCGTCCACATACGTGTGGCGGCCATTGCGAGCCTCCGGGTCGAGGCGGATGCGGTCATGCGTAGCGAAGTAAGGATCGAGTGCCTCCGCCAAGGTGCCTACAGTCCAAGTGGTGCCGGGTAGGCTGTTGATCGCTGCGAGGTAGTTCTCCTGCGCCAATGGGGTCAGGAAGCGGAAAATTTGCGTTCGAATCAGGGCGGTGAACTCGCGCTTGTTGCGCGTGATGTCGGGGTTTTGCTCTGGCTCGTCTTCGCTCTCGCCGGGTTTGTAATTGGGGTCCCTCATTCGCTCCCATTCATCAAGCAGGCTGGAGTCTGTCCCTCGCAGCACCCCCGCCAACCATGCCTCCATCTCCTGGACGGACTCAGTCTTGTGGATTTCGGGAACGGTCTGCGCCAGTACCTTGTAGGTGCTGGAAAGATGCCGCAGGAGCGCGCCTTCTGCCCGATGCAGATCGTAGTCGTTCACGTAATCGTTGAAGGTTCGAAAGTTCTCAAACATCTCCCGTGCGATGCTCTTGGGCTTGATATTGTCACTGCCGACCCACGGATGCTTTTCGGCAAACGCGTTGAAGGTGGAATAAATGAATTCACGGCAGGGCTTGGGATACTCAAGCTCGGCTAAACGCTCCATTCGTTCCTCATAAGGCACTCCGTCGGCCTTCATCGCGGCGACGGCTTCGTTCTTTACGGCATCGAGCTGACGCCGCAGGATGATCTCGGGATTCTCGATGATGGACTCGCAAAGCGTCATGACATCGCAGGCATAGCTTGGTGATGCTGGGTCAATCACGCCGATGGTGTCGATGAGGTACAAAGACAGGGCGTGGTTGAGTGAGAAATCGTCCTGCAACTCCACATTGAGACGCAACTTTGTTCCCTCGGCCGATCTCTTTGCCGGCGGGATGATCTCAATGATACGTCGATCCACCAAGGCTCTAAAGAGTTGCCACGCGCGCTTCTTGTGGGTCGTCTTTGCGGTGGCGGCTTCGTGGGAATCGTCGATGAGTTGCCGCATTGCCTGGCACGCATCTCCCTTTCGGCTGAGGGTGTTCAACAGCATCCCATGCGAAATCTGGAAGCGCGATACCAGGGGCTCTGGGCTGGATTTTTGCAGCTTTGCAAAGGTCTCGCTGCTCCACCCGACGAAACCTTCAGGCGGCTTCTTCTTGACCAATTTGCGCATCTTCTTCACATCGCCTGCGGCCTTGGTCTCCATCTTTAGATTCTCGATGTGGTACTCCGGCGCTTGCGCGACGACGTAGCCGACATCATCAAAACCACGGCGCCCAGCCCGGCCAGTGATCTGGTGAAAATCCCGCGCTGTCAGCAGGGACACTTTAGACCCACCGTACTTGCTGAGCCGCGTGAGCAGGACCGTCCGGATGGGCACGTTCACCCCCACGCCTAGGGTATCTGTACCGCAGATGACTTTGAGCAATCCACGCTGCGCGAGGCGCTCCACGAGCACGCGATACTTGGGCAATAGGCCCGCATGATGAATGCCGATGCCATGGCTCAGATACTTCTTCACGTCCTTGCCATAGGGGCTGGTGAACTTCATTCCTGCCATTACCTCCTTGATCGACTCCTTCTCCTCCTTGCTACAGAAATTCAGGCTCATCAGATCCTGCGCGGCCTGGCTGGCGTCGTTTTGACCGAAGTGAACCAGATAGATTGGTGCCTTATTCGCTGCCACCAGATCCTGCAAGGTGACATCGACGCTGGTCTCCACGTAGCTAAATTCCAGAGGCACGGGGCGCTCATACGAGGCGACGATGGTAGTCGGTGCGCCTGTCAGTGCAGTGAGCTTTTCTTTGAAGAAATCAGAACCACCCATGGTTGCTGACATCAGGAGAAAGCGGGCACTATTCATGGTCAGCAGAGGCACCTGCCATGCCACTCCACGATCACGATCCGAATAGTAATGGAACTCGTCCATGATCACATCCCGGAACTCAGCATCAGCCCCGTCGCGCAGTGCGTAGTTGGCCAAGATTTCAGCGGTGCAGCAAAGGATCGGCGCGTTCCGATTTACCGTCGCATCGCCGGTTGCCATGCCCACATTGTCGGGGCCAAATTCCTTGCAGAGCGAGAGAAACTTTTCGTTCACCAGTGCCTTGATTGGACAGGTGTAGATTGACCGCTGCCCCATCGCTAAAGAGCGGAAATGCATCGCCGTGGCGACCAATGATTTCCCTGATCCAGTGGGCGTATTCAGGATGACATTCTTCCCTTCGAAGAGCTCCAATATGGCTTCTTCCTGTGCAGGATAGAGCTCTAGGCTCTTCTCCCCAACGTAGTCCAGGAAGGCGTCGAGCAAGGCGTCGCTAGAGCAGTCCTTGGATGCAGGAAGTCGGCGGAGCAGGGGATGATCAAGCATGAATGGAGTGGCACTGTCTCCGGTTTAGTGCGGGAGGCAACCGGAGGATCGTGCTCCAGGTTCGACCTTGGCGCAGAGGTTTAAGGCTGGGGAAGTCTGTCCTCTGATCCAAATGCCTTGCTAATCACTGCATGAGCGGCCGCAATCGAGGGCACACTTTGCATCATGGCGGCGTAGCGCGCGGCGAAGTTGCCGCTTTCGTTCGATCCGGTCAAAAGGATGCGTGTCTCTTCCACCAACGCATCTGCGCGGTCCGCAGTGATTGGGGGCTTCTCCTCCATGGCTTCGTCAATCATGACGATCAATTGAGATAGTTCCCGCAACCACGCAAAGCGCACGTCGCCCGTCAGCAATTGGAGGAAGTGATTCGGCGACTGGATCACGTTCCCCTCTTTTTCATACGATGCTCGCTCTGCCAGCATCAGGATCTTGTGCAGGCTGAGGAGTTGATTGCGAAGGGCTGGAAGTGGGTGGTCTTTCATGAGGAGGGGAATACTTGGAGTAACAGAAGCAGGCTGGCGGCGGGGATCGTGCGTGTCAACGACCCATCGGCGGAGGAGACTCGGTGCTTGCCGCAGCCGCGAATGCAGCTAATATCGCAGTTCAACTCAACCCAATCATCGATTCTATCCCATGTCTGCTATCGCACTCGCCAAAGGTGAAAAATTTCTCGAAGACAACGCCAAAAAAGAGGGCGTCACAGTGACTCCTAGCGGTCTCCAGTACAAAGTCATCACCCCAGGCACCGGCAAGAGCCCGAAGTCCACCGATACGGTTGAGGTCCACTACGAAGGCACCCTGATCGATGGCAAAATCTTCGACAGCTCCTATCAGCGCAAGTCCTCGATCGAGTTCCCTCTCAATGGTGTGATTGCAGGCTGGACGGAAGGCGTGCAGTTGATGCAAGAAGGTGCCAAGTATCGCTTCTTCATCCCGTCCAAACTCGCCTACGGTTCCCGTGGCGCTGGTCGCGATATCGGCCCCAACGAGGCGCTCATTTTTGACGTTGAACTGATCAAGGTGCGCTAGCCGCACCGCGCCTAGTGAGGCGCGAAGTGCCGATTGCGGGAAATCTAGCGGGTGCGTTGACGTTGTCCGGCAATGCGCCTGATTCCGTCCGTTTTAGACGGAAGGTCTTGATCGACGGGTCGGCATGGATTGCTGGCGCAGGTGCTCGACTAGTGTCTTGAAGGCTTTGCTCTGGTAGCGAGATGAACTCCACATCATGGCGATGGTGCGCTGCGGTCTTTCCCCGCTGAAGGAGCGATAGACGCGGTCATTGCTGAGATCGATTCGCCGTGCCATCTCTGGCATGATCGAGACGCCATGATCCAGGGACACGAGCTCCTGAACGGTGGCGAGTTGGCTGGTACGCTCAACAGTGACGAGTTGGATAGATTGCTTGCGACAGAATGAGGCGATGTTCTCCGATAGGCAATGTGCTTCGTTCAACATGACAAAGGGGTATTGATCCACAGATTCGGCAGTGATTTTCTTTGCCTTCTCAAGCGGGTGACCCAGCGGGACTACCAGCAGCAGTTCCTCATCGAATAGCCGCTCGATTTCCACATCCCTGGCGATGATCGGGAGGGCGATGATGGCGAGATCAATTTCGCCATGGGTGCAGCGTTTGATGAGCTCTTCTGTCGTGTCCTCCTGCACGATCACTGCGATGTCTGGATTGTTCTGTGCAAAACTGCCCAGCAGCCTCGGGAGGAAAAAGGGGGCTATCGTTGGGATCGCACCGAGACGAATGCGCCCCCGGCGTCCTGCTTCAGCAAGCTCGGCGAAGGTGTCTTCGACCAACTTCAGGATGTTTTTAGCACGTTCGAGGAGTAGTTCGCCGAAGTCGGTCAGGATGACCTCGCGGGGTTTCCGATCAAACACGGGCTGGCCGAGTTGGTCTTCGAGTTTTTGAATGGCGCGGCTCAGGGCCGACTGGGAAAGGTGCAGCTCTTCTGCCGCGCGGGTGAAGTTCTTGGCCCGCGCCAAGACCACGAATTGTTCCAGTAGATGGAAGTTTAGGTCAGTTCTCACATGCTAGTTTATCATGCGCTCTATGCATCGCAAGCATTCAGACAATGCATTGGATACATTCAATATTGGCGGTCTGGTATGGGGTGTCTGAGTGCTCGTTAACAGCCAGCGCTTTGCAATTCTAACCCAACCCAACACCATGAAACGTAACCCAATCAAGGCTCTGCTTGCCTCCGTGATGCTGACTCCGGCGGGGTTCGCCCCTGCGCAGGACGCGCCCGCCCCAACCCAACCCGACAAAGCTATGAATGACATCAGTAAATGCCCTGTTATGGGGACGCCTGCCGCTGCTGGCCGCCACACGGCTGCCGGTGCCATGACCACCAGCGACTGGTGGCCCAACCAGTTGAACCTAAATATTCTCCACCAAAACTCGCCCAACAGGAATCCGATGGGCGGCGATTTCAATTATGCGGAGGAGTTCAAAAAGCTCGATTTTGCAGCATTGAAGAAGGATCTGAATGATCTCATGACCTCATCCCAGGCGTGGTGGCCCGCAGACTTCGGCCACTACGGTCCGTTCATGATTCGTATGGCCTGGCATAGCGCTGGCACTTATCGCGTGAGCGATGGTCGTGGCGGGGCTGGCTACGGCACGCAGCGGTTCGCTCCTCTGAACAGTTGGCCGGACAACGTGAGTCTCGATAAGGCGCGCCGCCTCCTTTGGCCTATCAAACAGAAGTATGGCAATAAGATCTCCTGGGCAGATCTCATGATACTCACGGGCAACGTCGCGCTCGAATCCATGGGCTTCAAGACCTTCGGCTTTGCAGGTGGCCGTGCCGATGTGTGGGAGCCACAAGAGGACATCTACTGGGGTCCTGAGAGCACCTGGCTGGGCGACAAGCGATACAAAGACGAACGCATGTTGGAGAAGCCTCTCGCCGCTGTGCAGATGGGGCTGATCTACGTCAACCCTGAAGGGCCGAACGGTAATCCCGACCCGCTGGCCGCTGCCAAGGACATCCGCGAGACCTTTGCCCGAATGGCGATGAATGACGAGGAGACTGTGGCGCTCATCGCGGGTGGACACACCTTTGGTAAGGCGCACGGTGCCGCGATACCGGATGGTAATGTGGGCCCCGAGCCGGAGGCGGCACCTCTGGAGCAAATGGGTCTCGGCTGGAAGAACAAGTTCGGCAAAGGCAATGCCGAGGACACCATCAGCAGTGGGCTCGAAGGCGCATGGACCAGTGCTCCCGCCCGCTGGTCGCACATGTACCTCTCAAATCTCTACGCCTACGATTGGGTGCTGACAAAAAGCCCAGCAGGTGCCCAGCAGTGGACACCAAAAGATGGGGCAGGCCAGGGGACCGTGCCGGATGCACATGTCAAAGGTAAGAGCCACGCGCCGATGATGTTCACCACGGACATCGCCCTGCGCATGGACCCCGAATACGGTAAGATTACAAAGCGCTTCTTGGAGAATCCAAAGGAGTTTGAAGAGGCCTTTGCCAAAGCCTGGTTTAAGCTCACCCATCGCGACATGGGACCGCTCGCCCGCTACCTTGGTCCCGAAGTGCCGAAGGAAAAGCTCATCTGGCAGGACCCGCTTCCTGCGGTCGATCATGAAATCGTCAGCGAGCTGGATATCGCCCAACTCAAGGCCAAGCTCCTCGACTCCGGCCTGACCACCTCCGAGCTCGTCTCCACCGCCTGGGCTTCCGCCTCCACCTTCCGTGGCAGCGATAAACGCGGCGGTGCTAATGGTGCCCGCATCCGTCTTGCGCCGCAAAAGGATTGGGAGGTCAATCAGCCGGAGCAACTGGCCAAAGTCATCGCTGCGCTGGAGAAGATTCAGACGGAGTTCAATTCCGCCCAGTCGGGAAAGAAGAAGGTGTCTATCGCGGACTTAATCGTACTGGGTGGCAGCGCTGCGATTGAGGCTGCGGCGAAGAAGGCCGGTCATGAGGTGACGGTGCCATTTACTCCAGGTCGAGTCGATACCACGCAGGACATGACGGATGTGGAGTCGTTCGCTGTGCTTGAGCCAAAGCACGATGGCTTCCGCAACTACCTCGGGCATGAACTGGATCGCCCAGCTCCAGAGAACCTCGTGGATCGCGCACAATTGCTCACACTGTCTGCCCCAGAGATGTCTGTGCTCATCGGTGGTATGCGTGTGTTGGGCACCACGGTCGGCCATCCCGATCTCGGCGTGCTGACTCAGAATCGGGGTGCGCTTACCAACGACTTCTTCGTGAACCTGCTCAGCATGGACACTGAATGGAAGGTCTCACCCCGGTGCGAGCACTTCTATGAAGGCACGGATCGTGATACTGGCGCGATGAAATGGATGGCTACCTCTGTCGATCTCGTCCTGGGATCGAACTCCCAGCTTCGAGCCATCGCTGAGGTCTATGCCAGCGCGGATGGCAAAGTAAAGTTCGTCAATGACTTCGTCTCCGCGTGGACGAAGGTGATGAACCTGGATCGATTTGACGTCGCCAAATAGAATCTGCCGGATACAGACCCACCCTTGCCGTGACATCGGTTGGGGTGGGTTTTCTTGTTTGTGCTCCTGTTACGATTAGACCGCCTCTCATGTCTCTATGCGTCTCCACAGGATGAGGAAGCGCAGTGGTGCCAATCGTATGCGGATGCTGAGGATTGGACTGTTGGATAAAGCCGTGATCAGTAGGTGAAGAGGTTTACTCAGTGTTTTGTAAATAGTTGTGGCGGGGGACTCCGGTAGCCGCCTTAATGTGCGCTGGGAAAAACTTAAAAATATGATTAAATCCATAACGCTTCGTCTGACTCTCGCTAGTCTGTCTGTGGTCATCTGCACTCTCTCCGCAGGAGGTTTGGCCAGCGCCTTCACACCCTCGATGTTAAAGCTGTCGGGCAAGCTGCATAGTGCTTCCAGCTTCGATCAAATAGGCTGGAGAGTCGGCTGCAGTGAGAAGTGGGTCGTTTCCACCGCGCCCATTGATGACAGTGTAGCTGGGGTGTCGGCGGCAGGGGCTGCCTATATTTACAGCGCCACCACTGGGCGATTTGTCAGAAAGATTCGCCCTGCTGATCTTGCCTCCGGGGATGGTTTCGGGAGCGCGCTGGCAGTGTGTGGTGACTTTGCGTTAATCGCCGCCCCAGGGCAGGGGGATGGCGTCGGATATCTCTGTAACCTCGCCACGGGAGCGGTGGTGAGGAAGTTTGCCAGTCCAACCGCTGGTTCAGACTTTGCCGGAAGTGTGGCCCTCAATGCTGATTTTGCTGTGTTTGGGGCGTCTGGAGAGGACGGCGGAGATGGGGCTGTGTACGTCTACAAACTGGCGACGCTGGAGGCACCGTTACGGATTGCTGCGCCCGCACCCGCCAGTGGCAGCGCTTTTGGCTCCGAAGTGGCGGTGAGCAGTGATCAGGTCGTCGTTTCGGCAGTCACTAGTGATCTTGGTGCTCCGGATGCAGGGGCTGTCTTTATCTTTTCGTTTGCGGGGAATTTTCTCACCTCGATCACAGAAGCAGTGCCCGCAACGGGCAACAATTTCGGATCCTCTCTGGTCGTCAGCGGGAAAGACGTGATCATCGGGGCTTCCCAGGCCGCTGGTGGTGCAGGGAGTGTGCTGCGGTCGAGCATCGACGGGAATGTGTTTTTCCCGACATTTCTCGCAGCGGAAGTGGAGCCTGGGGACAATTTTGGTGCTTCAATGGCGGTCAGTGGAAATGTTCTGATCATCGGTGCCTCAGGGGATGATGATGCCGGCACAGACGCAGGAGCCGTCTATTTCTTTGACAGGCTCAGCGGCCAGCGGCTCCGGAAGATGTACATGCCCGGTTCGCAGAACAATTCATTTTTTGGAAACTCCGTTTCCTTTTGCGGTAATCAGGCTGTGATCGGTGCCTTGTTCGCTTCTGACATCGCTGCCGCCTCGGGCTCTGCCTACCTATGTCGGCCCATCGTCGGCGGGACGGCTTTGACGAGCGTCGCCCGTGCTGGGGATTCTGCTCCCAGCACCCAGAATGCGGAGTTTGCCAAGTTCAGCAACGCCTTTGTCAATGTTGACGAAGCCGTTCTCATTCAGGCGTCCCTCTCGGGGCCTGGTGGGGCGGGCGTCAGTGGTGTCTGGAGCACGCTCCGCAATGTGAACAGTCTGGATGTCCTCCTCAGGACCAAACTGAACCTCGACGCCATGCCGCGCCCCAACTTTGTTGGTGTGACACCCACCCCGCTGGGCACCCCTACCTTTGGTGGTGGGGACTACGGCTTGGTGCTGTCGACCCTCAGAGGTCCTGGCGTTAATGGGCTCAATAACAAGGCCCTTTTTGTCAGCGATTCAGGAGGCACGGACATCGTTCCCATTTTGCGTACGGGCGATGATATTGGCTTCGGTGAGATCCTGCACAATGTCGTGGATGTTGCCCAATCTGGAACTGCCGACGACCACATCATGGCGGCCATCACGAAGCGACTCAAGGTGGCAGGTGTCGATGCTACCAAAGATAGCGCCATCCTAGTCATGAATGGGCTCGGCAACCGGACGGCTGCGTTTGAGGAAGGTACAAGTGCACCCGGTGGTGGTGCCTTTGGTCAGTTTTCCGGACGGGCAGCCTCCGCCACACTTTCGGCTGGCGCCTTTAGTGCTTTCTTGATCCCAACGGTCGGGGCTGCGCCGATGCCAGCACTGTTTCGTGGCGAGTTTGGTGGGCCATCTGCAAAACTCGCGGAGAAAGGGCAACAGGCCGCAGACTGTGACATCGACGTCGTTTACTCTTCCTTCATCGCCGAATCGATGCAAAACTTCACCACCTACTTCAAGGCTATCATCACTGGTCCCGGCGTCACCAAGACCAATAACACCGGACTTTGGCATGACTCAGGAGGCCTCCTTGCCAGGACGGGTTCTGAGATCGAGCCTGGGCTCAGCGTTTCGGTGATTGAAAAATTCTGGCCGATCAGTGAAAGCGCAGTGATCTTTCAAGTCGTCTTGAAAGGTAACAAGGTAACGTCCGCCAACAATCGTGCGCTCTACGTTTGGATTTTTGGCACAGGGGTGACACGTCTCATGCGGACCGGCAGCCATGCTGATCCGGAGTTTGGTCAGGCAACGATTGCCAGTATCCAAGAGGTCGGCGTGGCTGTTGGTAGTGGCTATTACACCATCCTGGCAAGCTTGAAGGGCACCAGCGCGGCTACCAATCAAGCCGTGTGGGCAGGAAATATTCATGAGATCGTCTCCGTTGCGAAATCATCTCTAGGCCTGCCTCGGCCTTTGCTGCGCAAGGGACTCACGGTCTTAGCCCCCTCTGGGCAGACGACCACGATCAAGAGCATCGCCCTCAGTCGAACCACGGCAGCCAACGGAGCAGGCAATGTCGGGAAGGCCATGACTCTGACAGGTCTCGGGAAAACGGTACTGATGTTGGAGTTTACCAACAAGGCCAAGGAGGTCATGCTCCTGACACCCTAGGACGGACGAATCGCGCCATTGAACCGGCCCCAGGTGATAGCTTGCATTGGCCGCGCGAGATCGCAGTCCTAGCGGGCTAAGATCATCTCACAGAAGTCGGAAGAGCCGCCCCTCATCCGGCGTTCTCTCTATCCACCGAATACTACCATGCAATCACGCCGCCATTTCATCCGCCAGTCCGCAGCGACACTGTTCGCTGCCCCTTACGTCACCTCCGGTTTGCGCGCCGCATCACCGAATGGGAAGCTTCGCCATGCTGCCTTTGGCGCTTCCGGCATGAGCTTTGGCGATATGATGTCCATGTCTGCGCATCCGATGTGGGAGCTGGCCGCCGTGTGTGATGTGGACACCCGCAACTTCAAGAAGGTCCAAGAAAAATGGCCCAATGTCAGAGTTTATCAGGACTGGCGGGAAATGCTCACCCAAGAGGGCGATAAGATCGACAGCGTCAATGTCTCCACACCTGACCACATGCACGGCAGCATGGGCATCGCCGCGATGGAACTGGGTAAGCACCTCTATGGCCAAAAACCACTCGCACACAACCTCTGGGAGTGTCGGGAGATGGTCTTGCGTGCGAACTCGAAGGGCGTGATGACCCAGATGGGCATCCAGGTGTCCTCAGAGTTCACAGAGCGCCACGCGGTCGCCCTGATTCAGATGGGTGCTATCGGCAAGGTCAAGGAAGCCCACACCTTCTCCCACAAAAAATGGGGCGATATGGAACTGCGCCCTGCGAAGAGCGATCCGATCCCTGCGGAACTCGATTGGGACAAATGGCTCGGTGTCGCGCCGGAGCGCAGCTACATCCAGGGATACGATCATCCGGGTAACTGGCGCAAGCGTCGCGACTTTGGAACGGGCACTCTGGGTGACATGGGCTGCCACATGTTCAGCGGTTGGTTCCGCTCACTGGGACTCGCTGCACCGACATCCGTCACCTCTCGTGGCCCCGTGCCGAACAAGGACAATTGGGCCACAGATGCCATCGTCGAGTACACCTTTGCTGGCACCCAATACACTGCGGGCGATACCATTAAAGTTACCTGGACGGACGGCGATGCCCGCCCGCCAGCGGAGGTCATGGCACTCATTGGCGATGCCAAATTCCCCCAGCAGGGCACCATCTACCTTGGCACGGCTGGCGTTCTTCTTCACTCGCACGGCTCCACGCCGATGCTCTACCCTCGCGATAAATTCACCGGCTTCAAATACCCGAAACTTGAGCCCCGCGATCACCGCGCTGACTACATTGACTGCTGTTTGAAGGGGGACAAAAAGCCCAGCGCCAATTTCGACTACGCTGGCCCGCTAACGGAGGCCGTCCTTCTCGGTTGCCTTGCCAGCGCCTTCCCGAATGAGGCCCTGACCTGGGATGCCCCAGGGCTGAAGATCCCGAACAATGCCGAGGCCGACAAACTCGTCCGGCGCAATTATCGCAAGGGTTGGGAGATCGCCTGATCCGGTCCCTTCCAGTCTGTGCTTTCGATTCATAGCGGAGGGCGGCGGCATGCCGCCCTTCGTTGGTTAGACTTTTCGCGACATCATCCCGATTCGTGTTAGTCTGCCCGTCATGAGCATGGGAACCAAGAATCGCCTGAACCTGATCGGAACAACCTGCAAAGCCCACCTGCGTGAACAACACGCGTCCTCAGGTGCTTTGGTGGAGGAGTTCATCCTCGAAATTGAAGGATCAGGAAAAGACGCCGATGCCAATGCTTGGTCGCAGTTTACCGATGCCAAGCGGGACAATGCCGAGATGTTAGAGCGCGTTGATGCTGCCTTCGGCGCTTGGCTGAATCCGTAGTTTGGAGCGGTTTCGCTCAAATCATGTGTCGGGGTGGAGCGGGGCGGCCAGTCAGGGGCTGCGAATCCGCAAGAGACGCCCTCATGCGTGATCGAGCCCCTTCAGTGTCCCCGTGCTGGCTCCGAACTTCTCCGCTTCGATGCCGAAACCTTGCAGCATGGAGACGAAGAGATTGGAGAGCGGGGTGTTGTTGATGCGGTCGAAGCCAAGATGCTGGCCGTGTTTGAAGCCGCCGCCGAAGAGCAGCACGGGCAGGTTTCGCGTGTCGTGGCTGCTGGCGTTGCCGAGATTGCTGCCAAATAGGACCTGGGTGTGATCGAGCAAGGGGCTGCCGGGCTCGCCGGTGGCTTTCAGCTTGGTGAGGAAGGCGTTGAGCGATTGAAGCTCGGCGAGTTCGATGCGGCGGAGTTGCTCGATCTTCGCGGGGTCCTGGCCGTGATGGCTGAGATTGTGTCGGCTTTCTTTGACGCCCTCGATGGGTGGCACGCCGCCGTCCACGTCGATGGCGAAGGTGATGAGCCGCGTGGAGTCGGTCT